>R14__coassemble_401_pt1 | contig 31871 bp, 27 predicted proteins | sample R14__metabat2_high_PE_026 | metagenome-assembled genome bin R14 | reverse complement strand
CCCATGTTCGGTTCCGTTGCCGCCGCTGAGTCCATCAGCGCATCCAATATCGTCAAGTCCTCCAGCACCTGGTCCACCGCCCTGGCTGAGCAGTTTGCCGACATCAGCCCGCTGGAGGTGGTCATCGCGCTGGTGGCCGGCTTCGTGGTCGGCCTGATCATCGCCTTTGTTTACAAGAAATGCTTCCGCGGCGTGCTGTACAGCCCCAGCTTTGCCCTGACGCTGGTCATGCTCACCCTGATCACCACCCCCGTGGTCATGTGCATCAAGAGTGACATCGCCCTGTCCATGGGCATGGTGGGCGCCCTGTCCATCGTCCGCTTCCGTACAGCCGTGAAGGATCCCATGGATACCGCCTACATGTTCTGGGCCCTGACCATGGGCATCCTGCTGGGCGCCCAGCTGTACGCCATCGCCCTGGTGGTGGTGCTGGCCATCGGCGCTGCCATGTTCGGTCTGACCTACATCCACTTCTCCAACCCCAACACCTACCTGCTGGTGCTCCACTATGAGGAGGCCGCCGAGTACGACATCCAGCAGCAGCTGCGCCGCACCGTGAAGAACCGCCGGCTGCGCTCCAAGACCGTGACCCGCAACGGTGCCGAGATGACCGTGGAGGTCCGTCTGGACAACAAGCAGGATCTGGTGGCCTCCATGCTGAACATCGAGGGTGTCTACGACGCGACCCTGGTGGCCTGCCAGAGCGAGGCCGGCGCCTGATGCGGAGGTGAAACCCCATGGCCAATACCCTGCCCCTTCGCCATGAGCTGAAGTTCTTCATCAATCCCGGGCAGTACTTCATGCTGTCCAACGCGCTGCAGCATGTGCTGGAGCCCGATCCCAACGGAGACGAAAACAACGAGTACTTTATCCGCTCGCTGTATTTCGATACGGTGTTCGACAACGCCCTCTACGATAAGATCGACGGCGTACAGAACCGTGACAAGTACCGCATCCGCACCTACAACTACAGCGACAGGGTCATCAAGCTGGAGTGCAAGACCAAGGTGGGCTCCCTGATTTCCAAGCGCAGCCTGACCATCCCCCGGGACCTGTGCGATCAGATCATCGCCGGGGATACCACCGGGCTGGCTTCCACCCGCTCCGGTCTGCTGAATGATGTCTACCGCGAGATGACCATCCACCTGTTGCATCCGGTGGTGCTGGTGGACTATGTGCGGGAGGCCTGGCTGCATCCGGCCGAGGAGGTGCGCATCACCTTCGACAAGCACCTGCACAGCGGCCTGAACTCCATCGATCTGTTCAACCGCTACGTGCCCACGGTGCCGCCCTTCGACAACGATGACATCATCCTGGAGGTCAAGTTCAACCGGGTGATGCCGCCTTATATCCGGGATCTGCTGTGCACCTATTGTCCCAATGCCCTGCAGAGCGCCATCAGCAAATACACCTGGTGCCGCCGCTTTGAGGAAAAAGAAGCCTGAGCCTAAGAGGGCCGTGTCCGTTGGATGCGGCCTCCTTTCGATAAGAGGAGAAATCCATGACAGAAGCAATGCGAACCGCCCTGGAGCAGCTGGCCGATCTGCTGCCCGCCTCCTGTGTCCATTGGCAGGTCCCCATGGCCACCATGACCACCCTGAAGCTGGGTGGTCCCGCCGATCTGGTGCTGGAGCCGGAGACGCCGGAGCAGGCCGCCGACATCCTTCGTCTGGCGGATACCCTGCAAGTCCCCTGCATGCCGGTGGGACGTGGCAGCAACCTGCTGGTACGGGACGGCGGCGTCCGCGGCTGCATCCTTTCCACCAAAGGGCTGAAGCGGCTCACCGTGGAGGGGCATACCGCCACCGCCGGAGCCGGTGTCGCGCTGGCCACACTGAGCCGTACGGCGGCGGAGCACGGGCTGGCCGGGCTGACCTTTGCCGCCGGGATCCCCGGCAGCGTGGGCGGCGCGGTCAAGATGAACGCCGGGGCCTACGGCGGTGAAATGAGCCAGGTGGTCCGTCAGGTGCGCGGCTATACCCGACAGGGCGCGCCCTTCTGTCTGAGCAATGAAGCCATGGATTTCCGTCATCGTCATTCCCGGCTGATGGAGGAGGATCTGCTGGTCACGGAGGTGGACTTCATGCTTTCGGACGGTGAGCCCGAAGCGCTGCTGCGGGAGGCCGCGGAGCTGAATGCCCGCCGCCGTGAGAAGCAGCCGCTGGAGCTGCCCAGCGCCGGCTCCACCTTCAAGCGCCCGCCCAATGGCTACGCCTCCGCCATGATCGATGCATGCGGGCTCAAGGGGCTGCAGGTCGGCGGTGCCCAGGTCAGCACGAAGCATGCCGGCTTCTGTGTGAACCTCGGCGGCACCAGCCATGATTTTCTGCAATTGATGGAACAGGTACAGTCAGCGGTGCAGCAGCGCTTTGGCGTGCTGCTGGAGCCGGAGGTCTGCGTCATCGGTGAGGAGGAAGAGGCATGAGATTTTTATTGCTGACCGGCATGAGCGGGGCCGGCAAGACCACCGCCCTGCGTACCCTGGAGGATATGGGTGTCTTCTGTGTGGACAATCTGCCACCCATGCTGCTGGTGCGCGTCATGGATGCCTTCCGTACCTCCGGCAGCAGCAAGGAGATGGCCGCCTTCTCCGTGGATGTGCGCAGCGGCGCCTTCTTTGATGCCAAGGCCATTCTGGACGCCCAGCTGGAAATGCAGCATCTGGGCTATCACCTGGAGGTGCTCTTTCTCGAAGCCTCCGATGAGCGGCTGGTGGCCCGCTACAAGGAGACCCGCCGCGAGCACCCTCTTTCCGGTGATGATGTCTCCCTGACTGAAGCCATCGCCCAGGAGCGTAACCTGCTGCAGCCCCTGCGGGAGCGTGCCGATTACGTTATCGATACCACCGACATCAAGTCCAAAGCGCTCCAAAAGGAGCTGAAGCAGATCGTTTCCGGCGGCAAGGAAAGCAGCAACGACCATCTGCACATTGAGGTCATGTCCTTCGGCTTCAAGCGCGGTCTTCCCCGCCAGGCCGACCTGGTATTCGACGTCCGCTTCCTGCCCAATCCCTTCTATATCCCGGAGCTTTGCCGGCATTCCGGGCTGGACGAGGATGTGCGCAGCTTCGTGCTGGGCCACGATGTGACCCGGGAATTCCTGGACCGCACCTGCAGCATGCTGGATTTCCTGATGCCCCATTACCAGGAGGAGGGCAAGCATCGGCTGGTCATCGCCATCGGCTGCACCGGCGGTGCCCATCGCAGCGTGGCCATTGCCGAGGCCATCGCCGCCTGGCTGCGCATCCGGGGCTGCCGGGTGGACTGCAACCACCGGGATCTGGATATCGAACAGGCCCGCTGGCTGGATGTTCCGGAAGTGAACGGCTGACAGGAGGACCTATGTCTTTTTCCACTGATGCCAAGGACGAGCTGATCCATCTGCCGCTGGAGAAGGATTGCTGCATTCTGGCGGAGCTGAGCGCCCTCACGCAGACCACGGCGTCCCTGGGCTTCCAGGGCGGCGGCCGCGTGAGCATTACCTACCGGGTCGAAAACGCGGCCCTGGCCCGACGCATCTATACCTGCCTGAAGCGCAGCCTGTCCGTCTCCCCACAGCTGCATTTTGTCCGTCATACCCGTTTGGGCGGGCGCACCAGCTGCGTACTGACGCTGGAGGGAGAGGACGCTGCCCGGCTGATGCTGGCCATGGACATGATGACCCGGCAGGAGGATGGCTCCCTCTCCCTGAAGCGCACCACCCCGCACCTGCCCCTCACCCGCCAGTGTGACCGCCGTGCCTTCCTGCGGGGCTGCTTCCTGGGCAGCGGCTCCATGACCAATCCGGAAAAGAGCTACCACCTGGAGTTCATCGCGGATGACAGCGAGCTGTGCTACCTGCTGGAGCGCACGCTGGAGAAGGTCGGCCTGCCCGCTCATCATCACGAACGCAAGGGCAGCCTGGTGGTTTACCTGAAAAGCAGCCAGCAGCTGGCGGATGTGCTTGCCCTGATGGGGGCCTCCAAGGCGGTGATGGCGCTGGAGAACATCCGCATCACCAAGCAGATGCGCGCCGATATCAACCGTGCCTCCAACTGCGACGACCACAACCTGGAGCGTGCCCTTTCCGCCGCGGAAAAGCAGGTGGAGCTGATCCGTCAGTTCTCCATGCTGCGCGGCCTGTCCAGCCTGCCTACCGAGCTGCAAACCATGGCCCAGCTGCGGCTGGATCATCCGGAGGCCAGTCTCAGCGAGCTGGGGCAGCTGATGGATCCGCCCCTGAGCAAAAGCGGCGTCAACCACCGTCTGACCCGCCTGGCCGCGCTGATCACCGACCCCCAAAGCGATCCTTCTTCAACACAAAACGACTGACCGAGACGGTCAGTCTTTTTGATTTTGGGATGATTATCCGAGAAGCATCCGGTCATTATCCAAAGCCGTGCCGGAGGAGACCTCAAACATCTTCAGCAGGTCCTCCACATGCAGCTTGTCCTTGGTTTCCCGGTCGATGTCCACCACGATGCGTCCTTCGTGCATCATGATGGTCCTGTTGCCGTAATGCAGCGCGTCCTTCATGTTGTGCGTCACCATCAGGGCCGTCAGGTGCTGCTCATCGATCAGCAGCTGGGTCAGCTTCAGCACCTTGGCTGCGGTCTTGGGATCCAGCGCAGCGGTATGCTCGTCCAGCAGCAGCAGCTGGGGCCGCTGGATGGTGGCCATCAGCAGGGTCACCGCCTGGCGCTGGCCGCCGGAGAGCAGGCCCACCTTGCTGGTCATGCGATCCTCCAGGCCCAGGTCCAGAGTCGCCAGCAGATCCCGGAACTGCTTCAGCTCCTCCTTGCGGATGCCGGAACGCAGCCCGCGCTTTTTGCCGCGCCGCGCGGCGATGGCCAGGTTTTCGGCAATGGTCATGCCCGCCGCCGTGCCGGTCATGGGATCCTGGAACACGCGGCCCAGCATGGTCGCCCGCTTGTGCTCGCACAGTCCGGAAACGTCCGTACCGTCAATCAGGATGCTGCCGCTGTCCACCGGCCACACGCCGGCCACCGCGTTCAGCATGGTGGACTTGCCCGCGCCGTTGCCGCCGATCACCGTGCAGAAGTCACCGTCCGCCAGGTGCAGGTTCACGCCGCACAGGGCTTTCTTCTCATTGATGGTGCCCGTGTTGAAGGTCTTGCGGATATCGATCAGATCAAGCATGCTTCTGCGCCTCCTTTGCGTTGGCCCGGCGCAGATGCGCGAAGGAGCTCCTGCTCTGCTTCTTCAGGTAAGGCACCGCCAGGAAGATGGCCACCACGATGGCCGTCAGCAGCTTCATGTCCTCGGAGGGCAGCTTCAGCCAGATGACGAACACGTACACCATGTAATACACGATGCTGCCGACGACCACAAACAGCAGCCGCAGGAACAGGTTCAGCCGCTTGCGGAAAAGCGCCTCGCCCAGCACCTCACCGATGATGACCGCCGCCAGGCCGATGACGATGGCGCCTCGGCCCATGTTCACGTCCGCGTTGCCCTGGTACTGGCTGATGATGCCGCCGCACAGCGCCACCAGGCCGTTGCTCAGGGACAGGCCGATCACCTTCATCACGTTGGTGTTGATGCCCTGGGCCCGGGCCATGTTGCCGTTGATGCCGGTCGCCCGCAGCGCGGAGCCGTGCTCGGTGTTCAGATACCAGTAGAGCAGCGCAATCAAAGCCGCGCACACCAGCGCCGTAAAGCCGATGGTCCTGGGCAGACGCTTGATGTTGGATGTAAACAGGAAGATATACTTGTTCACATTGACCGACTGATTGGCACGGCCCATAATGTTCAGATTGATGGAATACAGAGAGATCTGCGTCAGGATGCCGGCCAGGATCGCGGGAATGCCCAGCGTCGTGTGCAGGAGGCCGGTGATCAGGCCCGCAACCAGACCCGCCACACAAGCGGCCAGCAATGCCGCTTGAAAATCCCAGCCGTTCAGCACCAGCATGATACATACCGCACCGCCCAGGGACAGCGTGCCGTCCACGGTCAGGTCCGCGATATCCAGCATGCGGAAGGTCAGATAGACGCCCAAAGCCATAATACCCCAGATGAGGCCCTGAGCCAGGCCGCCCGGAAGCTGGTTGACCAGCGCGGTCAGCTTGAGAGAACCAAAGTAAGTACCGATTGCCGCAAACATGCAAGAACCTCCAAGATACTGCAGAGATCAAACAAACAAATGTCCCGGCACAGTCTGATATGCCGGGACAGGTCACTCGTCAAGCTTTACTCCGCTGCATAGGCGGTGTAACCCTCGGGAATGGTGATACCGATGGCCTCAGCGTTTTCGGCATTGTATTCCTTCACCAGGGTCTCCGCATACTGGATCTCCATGGTCTTGATATCGGCGCCGTTTACCAGGATGTCATAAGCCATCTTGCCGGTGGTGTAGCCCAGACCATAATAGCTGATGGACACAGTCGCCAGGCCGCCCTGAGCCATCATGTTCTCCTCACCGGTGATAACGGGCATACCGGCGGCAATGCACACATTGGCCACAGCGGTCATATTGGAAGCTGCAGTGTTATCGGTGGGGATGTACAGGGCATCGCAGCCGTCGATGGTGGCAGCGATCACCGCCTGCATATCGTTGAAGTCAGCAAAGGTGCCGACCACGCACTCCACACCATAGGGCTCCATGGCGGCAATGAAGTTATCCGCCTGCACCTTGGAGTTGGGCTCCGCGGAGCAGTAGGTAATAGCAACCTTCTTGGCATCGGGCACGATCTCCAGTACGCAGTCCACATACATGGAAGCGATGACGCCGTCCGAGGTGCCGCATACATTGATGCCCGTGCCGCCTTCCACGGTGTCATAGTCCATGGCGGAAGCGTAATCGGTCACGGAAGTGCCCAGGATCGGGATGGTATCGGTGGCGTTCATGCAGGCCAGCAGGGCGGGGGTGGCATTGGCCATGATCAGGTCATAGCCATTGGCCACAAAGCCGGTGGCGATGGTGGAGCACTGTGCGGAATCGCCCTGGGCATTCTGTTCGTCGAAGACTACATTCTCAGCGCCCAGCAGGTCGGTCAGCGCATCACGGAAGCCCTTGGTGGCCGCGTCCAGCGCGTTGTGCTGCATCAGCTGCAGGATGCCGATGTGATAGACCTTGCTTTCGGCAAGGGAAGAGGTGCAGGCCAGCAGCATACATACTGCCAGAACAAGGGCGAGAAGCTTTTTCATGGTGGGGATCCTCCTTCAAAACCTACTTGCGGCTCATGCCGCGTACTACGTGGGGTAGTTTATGCTTTGATGCCCCTTTTTGTCAAGCGAAAAACAAACAAAGGACAAAAGGAAAACAATCCGGGCCGGGCATTCATGTTATAATGGTTTCAGAAAGGATGAGGATCCCATGAAGAAGCTGCCTGTTCTCCTGATGACCGCGCTGTTGGCCCTGCTGCCCCTGCTCACTGCTTCCGCTGAGCTTAAGCAGTCCGCCATTCTCGATGCCGCCTTTGAGTGCGTGGAGGAGAGTAACGCCTTTCTTGCCCGCTATCAGCAGCTGACCGGCAGTACGACCGCAGCCCGGCTCAGGCTTGGGGTTCCCTATTTCTACGGCGGCGACGATGTGAAGTATCCCTTCGCCAATGAGCCGGAATACACTGCCCGCAAGGCCTGGCAGAGTTCTCCCTCCGGGTTTTACCAGTCCGGCAAATCATATCTTGCCGGCTTCGACTGCACCGGCTTCATCAAGTATGTCTATTCCCGCGCAGGAAACGCTTTCAAGAACAAGATCTCCTCACTTTCGCAAAGCTCCTTCCATAAAAAGGGATACCATGTATGGTGCAGTGACCTCAACCCCATGCCCGAAAGCTGGACTGAGCTGGCCGTCTCCCTGCAGCCCGGGGACCTGTGGATCGTCCGCCACCCCGGACTCCATGTGATGATGTTCATCGGCACCCTGCGGGACTTCGGCTACACGGAAGAGGATCTGCCGGAGTTAGGCGATTACCTGGACTATCCGCTGATCATCCATTGCGGCGCGCATCCCGATTACGGCGACCGTCTGCAGACCTGCATCAGCGAATCCGACAGGAACTGGATCCGTCTGTGCAAGACGACCAACGGCGGTGTGGCAGTGTCCATCCTGGGCGTGCCGCTGGAAGAAGCCCCCAACACCACGGTCGCCCAGGGCAATGAACTGCACTGGTTCAACGTGGAAGGCACAAGCATGACCACCTGGGATGATTCCGGTGTGGAAAGCTATGTCTGGTTCAGAAAATAATCCTTCACAGGAGCTGATCACTGCGATGAAAAACGATCTTGACCTGATCCGCGATCTGTCCGACGCCTTCGGTCCCTCCGGCTTTGAAGACGATGTGCTGGCTGTGGCCCGTCATTATGCAGAAGGGCTGGGCAGGATCGAAGAGGATTGCCTCCGGAACCTGTATATCTATCGTAAGGAGAACACCGGCACCAGGCCGCTGATGATGCTGGATGCCCACAGCGACGAGGTAAGCTTCATGGTCCATTCCATCAAGCCCAATGGCACGCTCCGCTTTGTCACGCTGGGCGGCTGGAGCACCCTGTCCCTTTCCTCGGCCGATGTGCTGGTGCGCAACGCCCTGGGCGAATACATTCCCGGCATCATTGCCGCCAAGCCGGTACATTTCATGAGCGCGGCCGAGCGAAACGGCGGTGTGCCGGAGCTGAGCAGCTTCGTGATCGACGTGGGTGCCTGCAGCGCGGAGGAGGCCGTGCGTGATTTCCATATCCGCATCGGCGAGCCCATCGTCCCCGCCACAAAGCTGCGCTATGATGAGACCCACGGTCTGCTGTTCGGCAAGGCCTTTGACTGCCGCATCGGCGTGGCCGCCATGCTGAAAACACTGCGGCAGCTGGAGGGGCAGGAGCTGCCCGTGGATGTGGTGGCTGTGCTCAGCGCCCAGGAGGAGGTCGGCGAACGCGGCTGCAAGGTGGCGGTACAGCACGTGAAGCCGGACATTGCCTTCGTCTATGAGGGCTGCCCCGCGGACGATACCTTCACCGAGCCCTACGCCATCCAGACCGTGCTGCGGAAGGGCCCCATGTTCCGCCACCGGGACGTGTCCATCATCTGCTCTCCCCGCTATCAGCGCTTCGTGATGGACCTGGCGGAAAAGAAGCAGCTGCCCATCCAGACCTCTGTCCGGGAAGGCGGCGGCAATGACGGCGCGGTCATCAATACCACGCTGGACGGCATTCCGGTAGTGGTGGCCGGTGTGCCGGTACGGTACATCCATTCCATGAACTGCATCACCGCCATGCAGGATTTTGACGCCACGGTCGCCCTGTCCGTGGAGGTACTCAAGGCCATGACCCCGGATGTGATCCGGAGCATGTGAAGGGAGGAAGCCCCAATGGAGATTCGTCCGGCCCGGACCTCTGACCTGGACCGCATCGGAGAGGTCATCGATATCGCCCGGGCCTTTATGCGGGCCCATGGCAACACACGGCAATGGATCAACGGCTACCCTTCCCGGGAGACCTACGCCGAGGATATCGCCGGCGGCCATTGCTTCGTCATCACCGAGGAGGAAGTGGTGCACGCGGTCTTCTCCCTGTTCACCGGGGCCGATCCCACCTACGCGGTCATCGAGGACGGTGCCTGGCTGAACGACCGGCCCTATGCCTGCATCCACCGCATCGGCAGCGATGGGGTGCTGCACGGTACCCTGCAGGCCGCGGTCGATTTTGCGGTTACCGTCTGCCCGGAGCTGCGGGCCGACACCCACAAGGATAATCTGCCCATGCAGAATGCCCTGAAGCAGTGCGGCTTTGTCCGCTGCGGCGTCATCTATGTGGCGGATGGCTCTCCCCGGGAGGCATTCCAGCGGCCTGCAAGCCTCTGAAACGCCGAAAATTCCCATTATCCGCCATTTTTTCTCTTGACGAAAAATGGAAAATGTGGTTTCATAGTAAGTAGAAAAAAAGGCCGCGCTTTGGATGTGCGGTCCCATGAAATCCGAACAGAAAGCCGGTGCATCCATGCGTTATGTTGCGCCAACCGCCGAGGTGCGTGAGCAGTTCCATCAGGGCACGAACGATCATGCCTATGAGATGCTCGGCGCGCATCCGGTGGAGCAGGATGGGAAGCCCATGTGGCACTTTGCGGTGTGGGCGCCCAACGCGAGACGGGTTTCACTGGTAGGTGAATTCAACCGCTGGGAAGTGATGGCTACCCCGATGGCCAAGCAGTATGATGGCATCTGGGAGCTTCGCCTGCCTGCCGAAACCTTCGATGTCTCCTCCGATCCCGAACGGTATTCCTATGAACACGCCGCCGAGCTGTTGCGCAATTATAAATACGCGGTGCAGGGCTGGGACGGCGAATGGCATCAGAAGGCCGATCCTTATGGCTTCCGGATGCAGCTGCGCCCCGATACCGCCTCCGAGCTGTGCCCGCTGGGTGATTATGCCTGGCAGGATGCCGCCTGGATGAAGCAGCGGGCCGCCTGGAACATGCACACCGCGCCCGTCAACATCTATGAGGTCCATCTGGGCTCCTGGAAGCGGGTCGGCAGCACCCGGGACGGCAGCGGCCACGGCGGCGATCCCGGCCGCATGATGACCTACCGGGAGCTGGCCCGGGAGCTGGTGCCCTATGTGCGGCAGATGGGTTATACCCACATTGAGCTGCTGCCGGTGATGGAGCATCCCCTGGATATGAGCTGGGGCTATCAGGTATCCGGCTATTTCGCCGCCACCAGCCGCTACGGCGCTCCCGAGGATCTGATGTTCCTGATCGATACCTGCCATCAGGCCGGGATCGGTGTGATCCTGGACTGGGTACCTGCCCACTTCCCCAAGGATGACTTCGGGCTGCGCCGCTTTGACGGCTCCCCCTGCTATGAGCATCCCGATCCCCGGCGCGGTGAGATGCCGCAATGGGGCACCCTGATGTTCGACTATGCCCGGGGCGAGGTGGTCTCCTTCCTGCTCTCCAGCGCCCGGTTCTGGCTGGAGCAGTATCACGCGGACGGCATCCGGGTGGACGCGGTGGCCGCTATTGAGTATCACGACTTCTGCCGGGAGGAGGGGCAATGGCTCCCCAACAAGCTCGGCGGCAAGGAGAACCTGGAGGGTATTGCCTTCCTGCAGCAGCTGAACACCATGGTACGCAAGCGCTTCCCCGGCGTGATGATGATCGCCGAGGAGAGCCATGCCTTCCCCGGTGTCACCCACGAGGTGGCCTCGGGCGGCTTGGGCTTCAGCTTCAAGTGGAACATGGGCTGGATGAATGACCTGCTGGAGTACATCAAGCTGGATCCGGTCTACCGCAAGTGGCATCACAACAAGGTCACCTTTGCCATGATGTATGCCTTTGCGGAGCATTTCATCCTGCCCTTCAGCCATGACGAGGTGGTCCATCTCAAGAAGTCCATGCTGGACAAGCAGCCCGGTGACCTGTGGAAGAAGTTCGCGGGCCTGCGGGCGCTGTACGGCTACACCATGGCCCATCCCGGCAAGAAGCTGCTCTTCATGGGCGGCGAGTTCGGCCAGATGGTGGAGTGGCGGGACAACGACCAGCTGGACTGGTTCCTGCTGATGTATGACATGCATCCCCAGCTGCAGCAATGCGTCCGCCGGCTGAACGACCTGTACCGGACCATTCCCGCGCTGCACCAGCTGGATGACAGCTGGGAGGGCTTCCAGTGGATCGACGCCGATGACGCCGACCATTCTGTGCTCTCCTTCATCCGCACGGACGCCGCCGGCGACAGCATCGTCTGCGTGACCAACTTCACGCCTCAGTTCATCCCCAATTACCGCATCGGTCTGCCCGCCGACGGCAAGCTGACCGAGCTGTTCAACTCCGACCGCAAGGAGTTCGGCGGCTCCAACCAGTACAACGCCTACGTGCTGCCCGTTCTGAAGGAGAGCCACAAGCAGTTCTCCCATTGTGTGGACATCGTCGTCCCGCCCCTGAGCACGGTATACTTCACCTATGACAAGGTCCGTACGCTCAAGGTCTGATCCCGGCATTCCGGTACGCTGTACCGCTTGCATAGAAATCCTCTCCCATGCGCGAGCACGCAGGGAGTAAATAAAAGGAGTGTGTAACCCCCCATGATGAGAAAAAAGACTTGCATCGCCATGCTGCTGGCCGGTGGTCAGGGCAGCCGTCTTGGCATTCTGACCAAGAATGTCGCCAAGCCTGCTGTACCCTACGGCGGAAAGTATCGCATTATTGACTTCCCGCTGAGCAACTGCACCAACAGCGGCATCGACACCGTCGGTGTGCTGACCCAGTACCAGCCCCTGGAGCTGAACGCTTACATCGGCAGCGGCGCTCCCTGGGATCTGGACCTTTCCAACGGCGGCGTCTTCGTGCTGCCCCCCTATCAGAAGGGTAAGGTCGGCGAATGGTACCGCGGCACCGCCAACGCCATCTATCAGAACATGGCCTTCATCGAGGAGTACAATCCCGACTATGTGCTGATCCTCTCCGGCGACCACATCTACAAGATGGACTACAACGCCATGCTGAACTTCCACATCAGCCACGGCGCCGATGCCACCATCGCCGTGCGTGAGGTCCCGTGGGAAGAGGCCAGCCGCTTCGGCATCATGAACACCGATGCCAATGACAACATCATCGAGTTCGAGGAGAAGCCCAAGAACCCCAAGAGCAACAAGGCCTCCATGGGCGTGTACATCTTCACCTGGGAGAAGCTGCGCAAGTACCTGATCGAGGACGAGGAGAACAAGGCCTCCTCCAACGACTTCGGCAAGAACATCATCCCCACCATGCTGAACGACAAGCAGGTGATGTGCGCCTACAACTTCGCCGGCTACTGGAAGGACGTCGGCACCATCGAGTCTCTGTGGGAAGCCAACATGGACCTGCTGAGCAAGCCCATGCCCATCGATATGCATGACAAGAAGTGGCGCATCTATGCCCGTAATCCCGGCTATACGCCCCACTTCATCGCCAAGGGCGCCGTGGTCAACAACAGCCTGATCACCGAAGGCAGCGAGGTGTACGGTCATGTGGAGCATTCCGTGCTGTTCGCCGGCGTGAAGGTGGAAGAGGGCGCTGTGGTTGAAGACGGCGTCATCATGCCCGGTGCCGTCATCAAGCGCGGTGCCGTGGTCCGCCGTGCCATCGTGGCCGAGGGTGCCGTGGTTGGCGCCGGCTGCATCGTCGGCGAAGCCACCGGCAACATCGCCGTGGTCGGTCAGGACGTGACCCTGCCCGCCGGTGTCACCGTGACCGCCGGTCAGCAGGTGGATGCCACTACCTTTGCCTGAGCAAAGCCCCATCAACCGCCGCGATTCGCTTTCGCGGCATCAGAATGCCGGCACATGCTCCGGCAAGATAGAGAGGATTGAAACACGATGAAAGATGTAATGGGCGTTATCTTCACCGGTGAAAACGATGCCCGTCTGCGTGAGTTGACGATGACCCGCGCCATTGCCGCCCTGCCGGTGGCTGGCCGTTACCGCGTGATCGACTTCCTGGTTTCCTCCATGGTGAATGGCGGCATCCGCAATGTGGGTGTCATCATGCAGAAGAACTACCACAGCCTGATGGACCACCTGGGCTCCGGCAAGGAATGGGACCTGCACGGCAAGAATGACGGTCTGCGCGTGCTGCCCCCCTTCCTGACCCGTGAGAACGTGGGCGTGTACAACGGCACCCTGGATGCCCTGCGCTCCAACACCAACTATCTCACCCGCTCCAAGCAGGAGTACCTGGTGCTGTCCGGCTCCAACATCATCTACAACTTTGATATGAACAAGCTGGTGGAGGCCCACATCAAGAGCGGTGCCGAGATCACCATGATGTACAGCCGCAACCAGGACCTGAAGCGCGACGAATACGGCGCCTACATCAGCGTGGATGAGAATGGCCTGGTGACCGACATGGAAGTCGAGCCCACCACCCCCTCTCTGGAGTGCTGCGCCATGGATGTCATCATCATGAAGCGCGAGGCCCTGCTGAACATCGCCGAAAAGGGCGTGGCTCACGGTCTGAAGAACCTGAATCACGATGTGCTGATGCCCATGATCCAGAACAAGACCGGCAAGGTGCATGCCTATGAGTACACCGGCCTGTGCTGGCGCATCGACTCCGTGCAGAGCTTCTTCCGCTTCAACATGGATATCCTGGACAGCGAGATCCGCCACAGCCTCTTCTCCGAGGATCTGCCTGTGTACACCAAGGTCCGCGACGAGATGCCCGCCGCCTATGAAGGCGAGGCCCTGTGCGTGAACTCCCTGGTGGCCGATGGCTGCGTGGTGGAAGGCACGGTCGAGAATTCCATCCTGTTCCGCGGCGTGCACGTGGCAGCCGGTGCCCATCTGAAGAACTGCATCGTGATGCAGGACGGCCAGATCGCCGGCGGTGCCTACATCGAGAACTGTATTCTGGATAAGCAGGCTGTCATCAAGCGGAATGCCCGCCTGATCGGACCGAACGCCTATCCCATTGTGATCGCCAAGAACGTGACCATCTGATCCCGTCCATGCCGCGTCATGGCCCGCCAAAAGGCTGTGGCGCGGCTTCTTCCTTCCAAAGCAACATGACGGAGGTTGATTCCCGATGAAGATTCTGTTTACCGCCAGCGAATGTGTCCCCTTTATCAAGACCGGCGGCCTGGCCGACGTGGTGGGTGCTCTGGCCCCCGTGCTGGCCTCCCAGGGCAATGACGTGCGCGTTATCCTGCCCCTGTACACCGCCATCCCCCAGACCTACGTGGACCAGATGGAGCACGTGCTGGACTTTGAGGTGACCCTGGGCTGGCGCCGCCAGTACTGCGGCATCGAAAAGCTGGTGTCCAACGGTGTGACCTGGTACTTCATGGACAACAAGTTCTACTTTGGCCGCTCCTACATCTACGGGGCCGGCGGCGATGAGTATGAGCGCTTCGCCTTCTTCTGCCGCGGCATCCTGAACGCCCTGCCCCTGCTGGACTTCCGTCCGGATGTCATCCACGCCCACGACTGGCAGAGCGGCATGGTGCCCGCCCTGCTGAAGATCCAGTACGCGCATCTGCCCTTCTATGCCGACATCAAGACCGTGTACACCATCCACAATCTGCAGTATCAGGGCATCTTCGGCATCAAGCAGGTGCAGGATGTGCTGGGCCTGGGCGACAGCCTGTGGACCGACGACAAGCTGGAGTGCTTCGGCTGCGCCAACTTCATGAAGGCCGCGCTGGTGTACGCTGACCTGATCACCACCGTCAGCCCCTCCTACTCTGAGGAGATCCAGACCGCCTACTATGGTGAACGCCTGGATGGCCTGCTGCGGGCCCGCAAGCATCAGGTGTACGGCGTGCTGAACGGCATCGACATGGTGGACTACGATCCTTCCATCGATACCCGCATCGCCGCCACCTATGGCCCCGACGCCCCCGAAGGCAAGGCTGCCTGCAAGGCCTTCCTGCAGGAGTCCCTGGGTCTGGAGATCGACCCCGAGGTGCCGATCATCGGCATGGTAGGCCGTTTGAGCAATCAGAAGGGCCTGGATCTGGTGGATTACATCATCGGCGACCTGATGGCCGAGAAGGTCCAGCTGGTGGTGCTGGGCATGGGCGAGAGCCGCTATGTCAACCTGTTCTCCTGGGCTGAGGGTGCCTACCGCGGACGCATGGCTGCCCGCTTCACCATGGACACCGCCCTGGCGCATCAGATCTACGCCGGCTGCGACATGTTCCTGATGCCCAGCCAGTTTGAGCCCTGCGGCCTGAGCCAGATGATCGCCCTGCGCTACGGCACGCTGCCCATCGTCCGTGAGACCGGCGGCCTGCGCGATACCGTGCTGAGCTACAACGAGCAGACCGGCGAAGGCAACGGCTTCTCCTTCACCAACTACAACGCCCATGACATGCTGAACACCATCAAGCGCGCCCTGGACTTCTACAACAACAAGAAGGACATCTGGGCCCTGCTGCAGAAGCGCGGCATGAGCGGCGATTACAGCTGGAACGTGTCCGCCAACAAGTACCTGGAGCTGTATCGCGGTCTGACCGGCGAAGGAGAAATGAAAGCCCCTTTTGAGCCGGACGACGCAGTGACCGAGCCGGCTGTCGTCGCCGAACCCGCTCCGGAGGCTCCCGTCAAGAAGACCCGCGCGCCCCGCAAGAAGAAGGCCGAGGCCCCTGTGGAAGCCGCTCCCGCGGAGGAAGTGCCGGTGAAGAAGCCCCGTGCCTCCCGCAAGAAGGTGACGGAGCCCGCGCCTGTTGCGGAAGCGCCCGCCGCGGAGGCCCCCAGGAAGCGTGGCCGTAAGCCCAAGGCAGCCGCTCCCGAAAAGGAATAATTCCCCATAAATCAAACGCTCCCCTGTTCCGCTTTGAACGGAACAGGGGAGCTTCTTTTATGCCATGCCCAGGGGCTTTCTGAGGAATTGTCCGGTGTAGCTTTGGGGGCAGGCTGCGACCTCCTCCGGGGTGCCGGTGCAAACGATGGTTCCTCCTTGGTCGCCGCCCTCCGGCCCCAGGTCGATCAGGTAATCGGCGATCTTGATCACGTCCAGGTTGTGCTCGATCACCAGCACCGTGTTGCCGGCCTCCACCAGCCGCTGCAGTACCTTCACCAGGCGGGATACGTCATCCATATGCAGGCCGGTGGTAGGCTCATCCAGCACATACAGGGTGCGTCCGGTGGACTGCCGGCTCAGCTCCGTGGCCAGCTTCACACGCTGGGCTTCGCCGCCGGAAAGGGTGGTGGCCGCCTGACCCAGCTTCATATAGCCCAGGCCCACATCGTAGAGCGTCTCCAGCTTCCGCCGCAGTGCCTGATGATTCTCAAAGAAGGTCACCGCCTCCTCAATGGTCATCTCCAGCACCTCATGGATGTTCTTGCCCTTGTAGGTCACCTCCAGGGTCTCCCGGTTGTAGCGTCGGCCGTGGCAGGTCTCGCAGGGCACATAAATATCCGGCAGAAAATGCATGGCAATGCGGATCAGGCCGTCGCCCTGGCAGGTCTCGCAGCGGCCGCCCTTCACGTTGAAGGAGAAGCGGTTCTCCTTGTAGGCACGGACCTTGGCCTCCGGGCTGGCCGCAAACAGCTTGCGGATCTGATCGAACAGCCCGGTATAGGTAGCGGGATTGGAGCGGGGCGTCCGGCCGATGGGGCTCTGGTCGATCATGATGATCTTGTCCAGCTGCTCCACACCCTCCATCGCCCGGAACTTGCCGGGATAGGTCTTGGCCCGGTTCAGCTCCTTGGCCAGCTGCTTGTAGATGATCTCATTCACCAGGCTGCTCTTGCCGGAGCCGGATACGCCGGTCACACAGCACAGCGTTCCCAGCGGGATGGCCACGTCAATGTTCTTCAGGTTATGCTCCCGGGCGCCGAGGATCCGCAGCCAGCCCTTCGGTGCTTTCCGTTCCGCCGGCACGGGGATCTGCTTCCGGCCGGAAAGGTACTGCCCCGTGATGCTGTCCGGGTTGGCCTTGATGTCCTCCACCGTACCCTCCGCGACGATGTTGCCGCCGTGCAGTCCGGCACCGGGGCCCACGTCCACGATCCAGTCCGCGGCATACATGGTGTCCTCATCATGCTCCACCACGATGACCGTATTGCCCAGATCCCGCATCTGCTTCAGGGTGGCGATCAGCTTCTGATTGTCCCGCTGATGCAGGCCGATGGAGGGCTCGTCCAGGATATACAGCACGCCCATCAGCGCCGAGCCGATCTGGGTCGCCAGGCGGATACGCTGAGCCTCCCCGCCGGACAGGGTCCCCGCACTGCGGGAAAGCGTCAGATAGCCCAGGCCCACATTGGTCAGGAAGCCCAGCCGGGCATCGATCTCCTTCCGGATCTGCGCGGCGATCATGGTTTCCGTCGCGCTCAGCCGCAGCTCCGAGAAGAAGCGTCTGGCCTCGGTGATGCTCATATCGCTCACCTCCGCCAGGCTGCGGTCCTGCACCGTGACCGCCAGCGCTTCCGGCTTCAGGCGCTTGCCGTAGCAGCAGGGGCATTCCCGCTCCACCATCACCGATTCATAGGCCTGCTTCATGCTGTCCGAGGTAGTCTCCCGGTACCGGCGCTCCATCGTGGGGATGATGCCCTCAAAGTTCGTTTCATAGGTACTCCAGCCCTTGGCACCCTCATAGCCGATGGACAGCTTTTCCTCGCCCGTACCATAGAGCAGGGCCTGCATGCCGGCCTCCGGGATCTCCTCCACCGGGGTATCCAGATCAAAGCCATACTTCTCCCCCAGCGCCGTCAGGAAGGAGCCCATCATGCCGTCCTCCGCCGAGCTGAAGCCGGGCGCGTTCAATGCTCCCTGCCGCAGGGACAGGGCTGTGTTCGGAAACAGGCTGTCCTCCGTCATGGTCAGCAGGCTGCCCAGGCCCGAGCATTCCGGGCAGGCGCCGAAGGGGCTGTTGAAGGAGAACATCCGGGGCTCCAGGGCTTCAATGCTCACGCCGCAGTCCGGGCAGGCATAGTTCATGGAGAACAAGTGCTCACCCTTGTCAAACAGGTCCGCGATCACCAGACCGCCGGAGCGGGTGGTGGCCGTTTCCACGGAATCGGTCAGACGCTTCTGGAATTCCTTGCCTGGGCGGACGATCAGGCGGTCCACCACCAGCTCGATGGAGTGCTTCTTCTTTTTGTCCAGCTTGGGCAGGTCATCCAGCTCATAGACCTCGCCGTCGATGCGTACCCGCACAAAGCCGGAGCGTCCGGCCTCCTGCAGCAGCTTGGTATGCTCGCCCTTCATGCCCCGCACCACCGGTGAGAGCACCTGCATACGGGTACCCTCCGGGTAGGAACAAACGGCGTCCACGATCTCATCAATGCTCTGCCGGCGGATCTCCCGTCCGCACTTGGGGCAGTGGGGTACACCGATGCGGGCCCACAGCAGGCGCAGATAGTCGTGGATCTCCGTCACCGTGCCCACCGTGGAGCGCGGGTTCCGGCTGGTGGTCTTCTGGTCGATGGAGATGGCCGGGCTCAGGCCATCGATGGAATCCACGTCCGGCTTCTCCATCTGGCCCAGGAACTGCCGGGCATAGCTGGAAAGGCTCTCAACATAACGACGCTGGCCTTCGGCGTAGATCGTATCGAAGGCCAGACTGCTTTTTCCGGAACCGGACAGGCCGGTGAACACCACCAGCTTGTCCCTGGGCACCGTCAGATTCACATTTTTCAGATTGTGCATCCGCGCACCGCGGATGATCAGATTTTCGTTCATACTTTTTCCTTATTGCATGAAAGATTTCGCGCCTGCGGGCGCGACCAAAGGGCTTTCCGGTCGCCCTTTGGAAACCTTCGGAAGCGCACTTTGGAAGTAATGCAGAATTAAATCGCATGGACCTTCCGCATGAAGTCGGCGGCATCCGGCGCACGATAGGCCGCAGTTCCCATGACTGCCACATCCAGACCTGCTTGCGCCAGCAGCGGCAGGTTCTCCAGCGTGATGCCGCCGTCTGCCTCCAGCAAGCCCTGATAGCCCATCTGCCGCAGCGCCCGCAGCTTGTCCAGCATGGCAGGCTGCAGCTTCTGTCCGCCGAAGCCGGGCTCCACCGTCATCACCAGCACCAGATCGCACAGGGGCAGCAGCTCCCGGACAGATTCCGCTGGCGTCCCCGGCTTCAAGGCCAGCCCGGCATAGGCCCCCAGCGTATGGATCCGTCGTAGCAGCCCGGCCGGATCCCCTTCGATTTCGGCATGGACAGTCATGCCCCTGGCACCTGCCTGGGCAAAGGCCTCCAGATACCGGCCGGGGGCATCCATCATCAGGTGCACATCCAGCGGCATCTCCGGCAACAGCCGGTGCAGGGCCGCCGCATGGGCCGGACCAAAGGAAAGGTTCGGCACAAAATGCGCATCCATGATATCCACATGCAGCCAGTCGCAGCCGGCCTCCGCCATACGCCGGGCATCCGCGCCCAGCGCCAACGGATCCGCCGCCAGGATGGAAGGTGCAGCCTTAATCATAGCGATTCCTCCAGGCCTGCCGTACCTCGGCAAGCAGCAGTCGATAGCGCTCCAGACGTTCCTTGTCGATCTCTCCCGCCGCACAAGCCGCCGTCACCGCGCAGCCGGGTTCCCGGTCGTGCAGACAAGGCTGAAAGCGGCATTTTCCCTCGTAGAGTCTCATTTCCGGGTAGTCATCCTTCAGGGTCACGGGATCCGTCTGCCCGTCCAGCTCCAGCAGGCTGAAGCCTGCCGTATCCAGCACCCGCAGGCCGTCCCTGTACAGGAGTTCGGCATGGCGGGTGGTATTCTTGCCGCGCTGGATCTTTTCGGACAGCACGCCCGTTTCCAGATTCATCCCCAGCATGGCGGAGAGCAGCGTACTCTTGCCCACACCGCTCTGCCCCGTCAGGCAGCACAGCCGTCCGGTCAGCTGCCGCTTCAGCGTTTCCAGGCCTTCCCCGGTCTCCGCGCTGACCGCAAACACCGGCACCTCCGCCCCGCGGTACTGCGCCCGGATGCTTTCCGCCAGGGCGGGATCCAGCTCGGATTTATTGACCACCAGCAGCACATCCATATGCTGTCGGATCGCCCGGACCATCAGCCGGTCCACCAGCAGCAGATCCGGCTCCGGCACCGGCGCGATAACGATCAGCAGCAGCTCCACATTGGCCACCGGTGGCCGCAGGCATTCGCTCCGGCGTGGCAGGATCTCCTCCAGCCAGCCGTGCTCTTCTCCCTCTCCGGGGCTGAAGCGCACCACGTCGCCCACCAGCGGGGACAGATGCATATGCCGGAATTTCTTTTTGCAGCGGAGCGTGTACTCCTGCCCGTCTTCGTCCAGCACCGTATAGAAGCCGCCCCGGCCGCGGATCAGGGTCCCCGTCGGCAGCCCGGACAGATCCTCTTCCTGTTCTTCCACCTTGTTCACAAAGGTACCGTCCTCTTCTTTATTCCAGCACCACGCTGGCCTGATAGGCAAAGGTGCCGTTGCAGTAGACCCTGTAGGTATACTCCCCCGCCATCTGTGCCGTCAGGGTCACGGTCTGCTGGCGGTACGCGTCCGCCTCCACCGTACCCTGCCAGGCCAGGGTCTCATTGTCATCGATCACCAGCATGACCCGTACGGAAAGGGTTTCGTTCTTCTCCGGCAGCTGCAGCGTCACCTGAGCGGACCGGGTCAGTCCGGGCACCTGGTACACCGTCAGATAGGCCACCGTCCCCTGGATCACCTGATTACCGTCCGCCGGAGACTGGGAGGCCACCGTACCATGCAGAGCCGGATCCATGGTGTCCACATAGGTAATGCTGGTGGATACGGACAAGCCTGCCGCCGTCAGCGCTGCCCGGGCGTCGTTCAGGCTTTCACCCACCACATTGGGCACCTCCGCCAGACCGCCGGACACGGTCACCTGGATAATATCGCCGCTCTGGCAGGTCGCGCCGGCTTCCGGTACCTGCCGGAGCACCCGGTCCGCCTGCACATCGCCGGAAACCACATATTCCACCACCGTGATGGTCAGTCCGCTGGCCTGTGCGGTGGTAATGGCGTCCGTCAGGGTATAGCCCACCACACTGGGTACGGTCATACTGGCCGGCCCCTTGGACACCGTCAGCACCACCGAGTCCCCTTTGCGCATGGAGGTGCCTTCCTCCGGCGCCTGCAGGATCACTGTACCGGCCGCGATGCTCGGATGGTTGATTTCCACCAGCTCCACCACCAGGCCCTGCCGGGTGGCGGTACGCTCCGCCTGGGTCAGCTCCATGCCCACCAGGTCGGGAACATCCGTGCTGTTGACTACCTTCTCGTAAATACTCGTAATGCCCACATAAAGGCCGCAGCCGACCATCAGCGCCACAACGCCCGTCACCATCCACCAGAACACACGGCGGCGGACCTCCCGCTGCTGGGCTGGCGTCAGCTGCTTTTTCGGCTTCGGCTGGCGCTTCTTCGCAGGCTTCGTTGTCTGGGGCTTGGCTTGGGGCGCACCGGCCTGCGGCATGGGATAGACCGGCGTCGCTTCCTCCAGCCGGGGCAGCATCTCACTCACCCGGCCTTCCATGGCCATCCGCAGCTCCGCCGCCATATCCCGGGCGGTCTGATAGCGATTGGCCGGATCCTTGGCCATGGCGCGCATGCACACGCTGATGATCGCCGGCGGCACGTCAGGCGCCAGCTGCTCGATGGGCGTGGGCTTGGCATGCAGATGCTGCATGGCAATGGCCACCTGGGTCTCGCCGCCAAAGGGTACCCGGCCCGTCAGCATCTCATAAAGCACGATGCCGGTGGAATAGATATCGCTGGTGGCTCCCACCTTCTGGCCTGTGGCCTGCTCCGGGCTGTAATAGTACACCGTGCCCATCACGCTGTCATCCCGGGTCAGGGTCTTGCTGTTGGCGATACGGGCAATGCCGAAGTCCGCCACCTTGATGTGGCCGTCATTGGCCACCAGAATGTTCTGGGGCTTGATATCCCGGTGCACGATGCCCTGCTCGTGGGCATGCTGCAGCGCGGACAGGATACGGATGCAGATCTGCGCCGCGGTAGCTGCGGGAAGGCGCTGCTTCTCGGTGATCAGCTGCTTCAGGGTAATGCCCTGCACATACTCCATCACCAGATAGCGGTCATTGCCGTCCATACCTACATCCAGCAGATTCACAATGTTATGGTGGGTCATTTTGGAAGCGGCTTCGGCCTCGCGCTGGAAACGGCTCACGTAGTCCGCGTCCTGGCTCAGCTCCCGCTTCATGATCTTGATGGCCACGTTATGCCCGGTATTCTGATCGATGGCCCGGTAGACATGCGCCATGCCGCCTTCACCGATCAGCTCCACCAGACAATAGCGTCCGGCCAGAACGGTCTCGCTCATTGTGCACCCTCCCGGTCCTTCAGCAGCACCAGGCTGATGTTGTCATGGCCCCCTGCCCGCAGGGCCGCCGCCAGCAGCTCATCCGCTGCCTGCTCCGGCGCGTAGCGGGTCATCAGGTCCTGCATCACGTCCTTCTTCACCAGACCATGCAGGCCGTCCGAGCAGATCAGCCACAGATCACCGGCCTTCCGGTCCTCGGTCAGCAGGTCGATGTCCACGCCGTTCTCCGTGCCCACCGCCCGGGTGATGATATTCCGCATGGGATGCACTGCCGCCTGTTCCTCGGAGATCATACCGGCCCGGACCATCTCCATCACCATGGAGTGGTCCTCCGTCATTTGCTTCAGTTCGCCGTCCCGCAGGCGGTAGATCCGGCTGTCGCCCACATGGCCGATATAAACCTCTTTGGCTCCGACCCACAGCACGTCCAGCGTGGTGCCCATGCCGCGCAGGTCCTCATTCTCCTGAGCGCGGAGGAACAATCTGCGATTCGCCGCCAGGATGGCGTTCCGCAGCGCCAGCGCATCCGGCTCCTTATCCTTCAGCTGACTGAGCAGGGAATCCCGCAAACCGGCCGAGGCCACCTCGCCGCCCTTGTGTCCGCCCATACCGTCCGCCACGCCGTACAGCTTGTCTCCTACGATCAGGGCATCCTGATTCGTCTGGCGCACCTTGCCGATATCCGTCCGGAAGGCCACCTCAAAAGGCGCCTGCTCCTTGACTTCTTCGGCAGGCTCCGTTTCCGGCTGGGGTTCCGTCTTCTCCTCCGTTACCACAACAGGCACCGGCTCTTTTTTTTCTTCCTTCACGGTGCCGAAGCTTTCCAGGCGCTCACGGATCTCTTTGGCCAGGTGAAAACGATGCTTCATCAGGATTTCCTCCCCTGTTTCTTGGGTACGGACTTGGATTCAATCAAGGATCGGGGCCGGCAGCAGCAGCTCCGGCAGCGCAGAAGCGGCGGTCACGCGCAGATCGGACGGCACCTCCGAAAACCGCTGCTCCGGGTCCAGCAGGCAGCCCAGCATACCGGCCGTCTGTCCTGCCTGGATATCCAGCGGACGGTCACCGATCATCACCGCCGTTGCCGGATCGATGGCATATCTTTGAAGCAGTGCCCGGCAGCTGTCCGGCGCCGGCTTCCGAGGATAACCGTCATCCGAGGTGATCATCCCGGCAAAAGCGTCCCACAGATTCGCATTCATCAGCATGGCCCGCACCGTGGCAAGATCCCGATGGGTCACCAGGTAATGCTTTCCACCAGCCCGGAGCATCGTTCGCATCGCTTCCGGAATGCCCGGCAGCGGCTGCACCTGTGTCAGGTCCGCATTGGCCGCCTCCAGATCATAAGCCGCACGCAGCGCACGCTCATCCACCCGGGCCCGGTCTGCCAGCGTATGAATGGCATAGGCCAGGGTTTCCTTCTGCAGCCGCAGCAGCTCGGCATCCTCCAAAGGCTGAAAGCCCATCCGGAGACATGCGTTGTGAAGGCATGCCGTCATCATGGGATAGGTATCCATCAGGGTACCGTCGAAATCCCAGAAGAACGCCCGCAGCGGAGGATCGTTCAGCGCCAGTGCCCGGGCCACCGGCTCATCCGCGGGACAGAAGGGCAGCCCCAGCATCTCCCGGGGACGTACAAAGCGCAGGTCCTCATGCTCGGTTGCCGTCGGATCGTTCAACGCCTCCGCCCGCAGGAAATGGAAGCGGATGCCCTGGGCTTCCCCGCTCCGCAGCTCACGAACATGCTGCACCCGCAGGGAAAGCTCTTCCCGTAATTCCCGCTGCAGACAGTTCCCGATGCTTTCGCCCGCCTCCTGCTTGCCGCCGGGGAATTCCCACAGGTGCGCGTTCTTTCGTCCGGGTCCCCGCTTGGCGATCAGGATGCGTCCATCCTGCCGTGTCACGATGCCCGCCGCCACTTCGATCATGGAGCAAGGTTTCCTTTCAGTCAATATAGCGGATCCGCTCCGCGTGGAAGCGATCCTCCTGGGCATGCCCCTCTGCGGGATAGCCCACGGCAATGAAAGCAAAGCAATGCACGTGCTCCGGCAGCTTCAGCACTTCGGCGACCGCCCGCATCCGGTCCTCGCGGGGTGCAATGCCCATCCAGACCGCACCCAGACCCAGGTCATCTGCCTGCAGCAGCAGGTTTTCCACACAGGCCGCGGTATCCTGCACCGCAAACTCCGGCACCCGGACCTCGTCCGTGTAGCAGGGCACGATGACCGTCGGCGCGTTCCGGCAGGGACCGGCGGCCCGGCTGCAGTCCGCCAGCTGATTGCGCACCTTTTCGCTGCGCACCACCACAAAGGACCAGGGCTGCTGGTTGCAGGCGCTGGGGGCCGCCATAGCCGCCTTCAGCAGCTGCTCCAGCTTTTCAGGCTCCACGGCCTGTTCAGTAAACTTCCGGATGCTGGTCCGGTGAAAGATCGCGTTCATAGGCTTTCTCCGTTTCTGTTGTTTCGGCTTTGCCGCCGGGCGTCGATCCGGGCAAACAGCCGTTTCAGGCCCTTCGCGGCAGGCTTTTCCACAAGATAAGTCATCAGCACCGCCGCCAGCAGCGACAGGCTGAAGCACACAAAGGTATACCGAGCCATCCAGGTCCGGTCTCCCGCCTGGTTGGGCAGCTCATACTCCGAATAAGGGATCCCCAGCCGCTTCAGCTGCACCGCAATGGGCTGATGGATCAGGTAATAGTTCATGGAGATGCCGGCCAGGAAATGCGTCACCCGGTTGCCGAACAAATTCCGGATGGGCGCCAGGGTAAAGGGCAGGCTGACCATCATGGTACCCAACAGCAGCGCAAAGGGCATGCGGCGCAGCATCTGTCCCGCCTGAAGATCCGGATAGGACGCGGATGCCGCCTGCTCCTTCAGCAGGAGCACTGTTCCCCAGGCGGCCAGCACCAGGCATAGTGTTGCCAGGCAGCGCACCGGTCCCTGTCTGCGCAGCGCGGCAAGCTTCTCCTTCAGATGGAGATAGAGCAGCGCCAGCGCCATACCGATGCCGTACACGTCCAGGAAGGAGGCCAGCTGGTTGACCACCATGTTGTATTCCGTAAAGCGCCACATGGCCCACATACGGAAATAGGCACCGGCGGCGCACAGTCCCAGGATGACCGCCGCCGGCTTTTTCACCGCCAGCCGTGCGATCCACGGGAACAGCAGATACATCTGCATCTCAATGCAGATGGTCCAGGAGACCGCGCCCAGGGGCGTTCCCAGGTAAGTCTTGGTGAAGAAGGTAAAGGTGAAGGTGAAGTGGGCCGCCAGATCCGCCAGCATGGTCTGCGTATCGCCGTAGGAGCCCTGAGGCAGCGCCACCGCGAACAGCATCAGCAATGTAAAGAAGACATAGCTGGGCACAATGCGCATGAAGCGCCGGCGGTAGAATTGTTTTGCGGAAGGCAGCGGGCCGCCGTTTCGCATGGTCCGGGCCCAGGGCAGGAACAGCAGGAAGCCGCTGAGCAGGATGGTGCCGTCCACCGGCATATAACCGGAACGCACCAGAAAGTCCAGGGAGACCGTCCCCACGTAAGGCGTCAGCCAGGATTGCTGCCAGATATGGTACCAGCTGACCAGGAAGACCAGCAACACCCGCCAGCCATCCAGTTCCGGGATCTGCTCCGCTCTGCGCTCCGTCATGTGCCCTGCTCCAGCGGCTCCGAGGCCTTCAGCACCCAGAAGCCGTTTTCTCTGGCCAGGCGTTCCACCTGACCGTACAGCGTTTTCAGATATTTCATGCAGCTTTCCGCGCCCTGCTGCTTCCGGATGACCAGGTACAGCGCGCCACCCGGCTTCAGAGCCCCGGCAGCGTCCGCAAACATACCGTAGATAACCTGCTTTCCGGCACGGATGGGCGGATTGGTGATCACCGCGTCAAAGGTCCGTCCTGCCAATGCGGCCATGCCGTCGCTTTCCAGCACCTCGCAGGAAACGCCGTTCTCCTCCGCGTTGTGCATGGAAAGCTCCAGGGCCCGCAGGTTCACGTCCGCCATCACCAGCCGGGCGGAAGGATTGGCCTTGGCGACCGTCACCCCGATGGCGCCCCAGCCGCAGCCCAGGTCCAGCACCTCACCGGTCATGTCGGGCAGCGCCTCCAGCAGCAGCCGGGAGCCCTCATCCAGCTCGCCCTTGGAGAACACGCCGGCGTCCGTGGTGAAGCGCAGCAGATGCCCGCGATAATTAAAGGCACAGGGCTGTGGTCTGGATTCGCTTTGGGGCTCTCTCGTGTAGTACTGATCGTTCACTGCTTTGCCTCCATATGGGCACTTTCATACACATCGCGTATTTCCCGCTCCGTCAGCTCCCGCCAGGTGCCCGGCTTCATCTGCGGATCCAGCGTCAACGGCCCGAAGGATTCCCGGTGCAGCGCGGTCACGGTGCGGCCCACCGCTTCAAACATGCGTTTGATCTGATGGAACTTGCCCTCGTGCACCGTCACCCGCGCCTCGCTTTCCGCCGCGGAAGAAGAGAGGATCTCCAGGTCCGCTGGTTGGGCGGTAAAGTCCGAAAGCGTCAGCCCGTGCGCAAAGGCCGCGACCTCCGCGGCTCCCAAGGGACCGTCCACCCGGGCCAGATAGGTCTTGTCTACATGCCTTCCCGGGGCCAGCAGCCGGTGGTTCAGCTCGCCGTCCGTGGTCAGCAGCAGCAGGCCGGTGGTATCCTTGTCCAAACGTCCCACCGGCATACAGCCGATGGACGCGTACACCTCCGGCAGGAGATCCATCACCGTAGGCTGCTTCCTGTCCCTGGCGGCGGTCAGCAGCCCTTCCGGTTTATAAAGCATCACATGCCGGATCAGCCGTGTGTCCAGCGTTGCGCCGTTCCAGATGATCTCCGCGTTTTCCCGGCAGCCGAAGCCCGGATCCCGCACCGTCTGACCATCCACGACCGCCGCACCGGCACGGATCTGCTTCTGCAGCACCGAGCGGCTGCCGCACCCCAAGGTCACCAGGTAACGGTCCAGGCGGATCATGCGTCTTTCTCCGCTGCCTGCTTCAAACCAACCACATGGGCCGCCAGCATCTGATGCCGCAGCGGCACCACCGGCAGCAGCAGCAGCACCGCGGCAGCCACGATCTCCCACAGCACCTTTTTCAGCATGGGACCGATGGCATTGATCTGGAAGGCCTTGATGGCCGCCTTGAAGCCCGGCAACGCAAAGGCAATAATCACCGCCAGCGCGATCACGAAGGGGATGATCACCGCCAGGGAACACAGCCAGGTGCGCATCACGCCGCCGCGATTTTTCTTCAGCAGGCTCCGGTCACCGCAGGCCAGCGCGTACCGGGTACCCGCATGGATGCAGCAGCCCACCATCAGCGGGATCCAGCAGGCCACATAGATCAGCACCAGATACAGGATGCCGCGGTAGATATCGCCGCCGCCCAGCTTGCTCACCTGCATCAGGATGGTCACCGCGTCGGAGGAGCCGCTGTACTGCAGATAAGCATAAACAGAAGCAGCGATGCCCGGCGCGGCGTAGATCAGCAGCAGCAGCGTGGTCCCCAGTCCGGACAGCACCTTGCGGCCGTACCCTTCCCCGCTGATCACCCGGGTCAGCGGCACGCCCAGGCCTTCCGCCGCGTCCGTCATCACCCGCGCCGCATTCCTGCGTCCGGGCAGCGTGATCAGCACAAACAGCGGGATCCCCAGCAAAGCCAGCATACGTGTCTCCGTGCTTGCCAGCCCCAGCAGCGGCGCCAGCGGCAGCAGCACCAGCACCACAGCCATCACCGCATAAGCCAGCATCGCGCCAAAGGCCCCTTTCCAATTCTTCCAGCCCCGGCCCATCGCAGTTCTCGTCTTCATATTAATATAACCGACATCAGGTTTAATTTCTTCTTCATGAGGCTTTTGTGCATAAGGTCTAACTGCCACAACCACAATTCCAAGAATATTTAGGAAAAAGCCCCATGCAAAACCACTCTCATAGCCTTTATTTTTATTTATATTCTATGTGATATAACCACAAATACAATCAATAATAAGAACAATGATGATAGCAACAATAGTATACATCAATGGTCAAACACCGCCCCTACAAAAATCTTTAAAAGTTTCAATCAAAACCTCAAACGGTCTTCTTGAAACATACACAGTTATTATACGGCACACAGGGCCAAAATGCAAATACTGTTTCAAAAAGTGGACACTTACAAACATGTAAAAATACCGCCCGAAACAGCCTTTCAATCAAGGTTGCTCCGGACGGTATTTCTTGGCATTATTCAATTGTCGCTTTTGCTCATGCGGCATAGAGCTTCACCCCTTCATGGGACACATTGTGATAAAACGGAAGTGCTTCAGACCACTCTTTGAAAAAATCATAGTTCTGCATGGTCGGTGATACCAGCGGATCATACTCCCAGCCCAGTTCCGTTGAAAGCTTCACCAGATACTTTCTCAAAGCGGGGATCTCTTCACGGGAAGCATCTGTCAGAATCATCAGATCCACATCGGATTCATTATCAGCATCCCCTCTGGCATAGGAGCCAAAGAGGATAATCTGTCTGATCTTAAGCTACGGTATAGCCAAAGCCTTTGCGCAGAATTTCTGAAGAAGTTCTTGCAGCTGCTTCTGTGTCAGTTGCTGAAGCACTTTATCATCCCCTTTACGATTATCAATATGATAACACAATCCGACATTTTTGACAATACCCGCCAAATCAAACCGCCGCCCGGAGCACCTGATCATCCTCAGGCTCCGGACGGCGGTTTGGCTTTTTCTTTAGTTCTGATCCAACTCCCGGTCCACCAGCTCCTGCAGGAGCACCGGGTTCGCGGTGCCGCCGGTCAGGCGCATGGCGGCGCCCATCAGGGCTTTCTTCAGCTGCAGCTTGCCCTTGTGGTAGCCATCCACCATGGATGGATTGTCTGCCAGGGCCTGGCGGACGTATTGCAGCAGCGCGGCTTCATCGTTGAGCTGCTTCATGCCGTTCTGCTCCACATAGGCTTCGGGATCCTGATCCTGCTCCCACAGGGCGGCCAGGGTCTTGCGGGCGGCACCGCTGTTGATGACGCCGCTCTCCTGCATGGAGGCGATCTTCGCCAGATGCTCCGGCGCGATGCGGATCAGGTCACCTTCCCCGCCGGTCAGGCGGAAGATCTCGGTGATGATCAGGTTGGCCAGCGTCACCGGTGCGGCAGTATCCTTCACCGCCGTCTCAAAATAATCGGCCATGGTCTTGTCGCTCACCAGCTGCTCGGCGGCATAGGCGGACAGGCCATACTGCTGCATGTACACCGCTTTGCGGGCGTCCGGCAGCACGGGCAGCTCACCGCCCCAGGCCGCGATGGTGTCCTCGCTCAGCACGATGGGCGCCAGGTCGGGATCCGGGAAGTAGCGGTAGTCGTTGGCATTTTCCTTGCGGCGCATGGAACTGGTCTTGCCGGTGGTCTGGTCAAAGCGCCGGGTCTCCTGCACAATGGCCTCACCCTTCTTCACAGCCTCCACCTGGCGGCGGTACTCCTCTTCAATGGCCCGCTGCACGCTTTGGAAGCTGTTCAGGTTCTTCATCTCGGTGCGGGTCCCGAAGGGCTCCCCGGCCTTGTGGATGGATAGATTCACATCGCAGCGCAGGCTACCCTCATTCATCTTACAGTCGCTGACGCCGGTATAGGCGATCACCGCCTTCAGCTTCTGCAGATAGGCCACCGCTTCCTGAGGCGTACGGATGTCCGGCTCGGAGACGATCTCGATCAGCGGCACACCACACCGGTTGCAGTCGATCAGCGTGCCCTTCTCCGGATCATGCACCAGCTTGCCGGCATCCTCCTCGATATGGATGCGGGTGATGCCGATCTCCTTGCTGCCGTCCGGCGTCTCGATCGTCAGATGCCCCTTCAGGCACAGCGGCAGGTCATACTGGCTGATCTGATAGGCCTTGGGCAGATCGGGGTAGAAGTAGTTTTTCCGGTCCTGCTTGGAATAGCGGGAGATGGTGCAGCCGGTGGCCAGGCCGGCCTTCACGGCATAATGCACCACTTCCTTGTTCAGCACCGGCAGCGTGCCCGGAAAGCCCATGCACACGGGGCAGCACTGGGTATTGGGCTCGGCGCCGAAGGTCGTGGCACAGGAGCAGAAGATCTTCGTCTTCGTTTTCAGCTCCACATGGACCTCCAGGCCGATCACCATTTCGTAGCCGTCCATGATTCTCCAGTCCGCCATTACAGCCGCACCTCCCCCATGAAGTCACCCAGCGCCTTCTCCAGGCTGAAGCCCACGCGATACAGCAGCGGCTCCGAGAAGGTGGCGCCCATCAGCTGAACGCCCACCGGCAGACCCTCCCGATCCACGCCGCAGGGCATGCTCAAGGACGGGATGCCCGCAATGTTCACCGGCACGGTATGGATATCGCCAAGATACATCTCCAGCGGATCGGTGGTCTTCTCTCCCAGCTTGTAGGCCGTGGTCGGCGCGACCGGTCCCAGCAGACAATCGCAGTCATGCAGCACCTTTTCAAAATCCCGGATGACCAGCGTACGCACCTGCAGCGCCTTCTTGTAATAAGCATCAAAGTAACCGGCGCTCAGGGTATAGGTGCCCAGCAGGATGCGCCGCTTCACCTCCGGCCCGAAGCCCTCGGAGCGGCTCTTCAGGTACAGCTCCTCCAGGTCTTCATATTCCGCCGTACGGTGGCCATAGCGCACACCGTCGAACCGGGCCAGGTTGGAGGAAGCCTCCGCGCTGGACAGCACATAGTAGGCCGGCAGGGCGTAGGCCAGGCTGGGGATGCTCACCTCACGGATAATGGCCCCCTGCTCCTTCAGCGCCTCGGCCGCGTGCATCACCGCCTTGCGCACCTCCGCGGACAGGCCCTCCGCAAACATCTCCCGGGGCAGACCGATTTTGAGGCCCTTCACTCCATCCTTCAGCTGACGGGTCATGGAGGTGTAGGTGCGATCCACCGAAGTGGTGTCCCGCCGGTCATGGCCGCAGAGCAGATCCAGCACCATGGCATTGTCCTGCACCGTGCGCGTCACCGGACCGATTTGGTCCAGGGAGGAGGCGAAGGCGATCAGTCCGTACCGGCTGACCATACCATAGGTCGGCTTCATGCCCACCACGCCGCAGAAGGCTGCGGGCTGGCGGATGGAACCGCCGGTATCGCTGCCCAGGGCAAAGGCTGCCTCCCGGGCCGCCACACAGGCCGCGCTGCCGCCGGAGGAGCCGC
>R14__coassemble_388_pt1 | contig 32996 bp, 26 predicted proteins | sample R14__metabat2_high_PE_026 | metagenome-assembled genome bin R14 | reverse complement strand
CGCCTGCGGGCGCGACCAAAGGGCTTTCCGATCGCCCTTTGGAAACCTTCGGGCGATACTTTATAATGGTCAAGGAGGTTCCGCAGGATGCAGTACACAACGCTTGAGGGCATCGGGCCCAAGCTCTCCCGTCTGGTTTACGGCTCCGCCAAGCCGGTGGGGCGTTCCCCCGAGAGCGCCTATGACTGTCTGGAGATGGCCTTCCAATACGGCTTCCGGGTCTTTGATACCGCCAACAGCTATGGCGGCTCCGAAGAAAACATCGGCCGCTGGCTGGAAAAGAGCGGTCACCGGGACCAGGTCGTCCTGTTCGACAAGGGCTTCAATCCCAATCAGCATTACGGCGCGCCGGTGGATGTTTTCTCCGCCGAAACCATCCGTTCCCAGATCGCGCTGTCCCTGCAGCGGCTGCGCACCGACCATCTGGACCTCTATGTGCTGCACCGGGACGATCCCGCCCACGATCCCGCGGAGATCATCGATGCGCTGAACGAACAGAAGGCATTGGGCCGCATCTGCCGCTTCGGCGTTTCCAACTGGACGCTGCCCCGGGTGCAGCTGGCCAATGCCTATGCCTCCGCCCACGGATTGGAGGGCTTCTCCGTGGTCGGACCCTGCTACTCCCTGGCCAACCTGGCAAGGGACCCCTGGGGCGGCAGCGTCACCCTTTCCGGCCCGCAGAACAGGGACTACCGTGCCTGGCTGCGGGAAAACGACCTGCCCGTCTTCCCGTACTCCTCCCTGGCCAGGGGCTTCATGTCCGGCAAATACCGCACGGACAGCGGCCTGCCCATTGAGGACGTCCTGCCCGCCGGCACCCTGGCGGAATATCATGTTCCCGCCAATATCGAAGCCCTGAAGCGCGCCGAAAGGGTGGCATATGACCATGGCTGCGCGGTGTCCACCGTCGCCCTGGCCTGGCTGCTTTCCCGGCCGCTGAACATCTTCCCCATCACCTCCCCCACCGGGGAAAAGCATCTGCAGGAGGCCGTGGACGCGCTGTCCCTGCAGCTTACGCGGGAGGAGCTGGATTACCTGCGTGACGAAGCAGCGGACTGATTTTCTTCCGCTGCCACACAACACAAAAGAGCTGTCACGGGAAATGCCTGTGACAGCTCTTTGCTTTATTTCTTTTTCCAAAGCCTGCAGATGAAGAACCCTTCATACAGCTCCGTAGGGCAGATGGTCAGCACGCCGGGGATCGCAGAGGGCAGCAGCGGCAAAGCTGAAGCCCATGACGCATCGATCGGCACGATCTCCGCACCAAAGCGCTGCGCCGCCTGTTTTACAATGTCCTCATTCTCTTCCTTCAGAACAGAGCAGGTGGAGTATACCATCTCATGGCCCGGCCGCAGCACCGTCAGAGCCTTCTGCAGCAGGGCGCTCTGGGTCTGGGTGATCTTTTTGACCCAGGCCGGCTCCATCCTGCGCTGGGGCTCGTCCTCCGTCAGCAGGATCGTTCCGCTGCCGGTGCAGGGCGCATCCAACAGTACCCTGTCAAAGGAGAAGAGCGGGTCCAGCTTCCGGGCGTCCAGCTCCATCACCACCGCACGGTGTACTCCCTGGCGTTCCAGGTTGAACCGCAGCCGCTCCGCCCGCAGCTTGTCCTTTTCACAGGCCGTCAGCTGCGCCTTGTCGCCGGTCATCGCCGCCATCTGGGTGGTCTTGCCGCCCGGCGCGGCCGCCATATCCAGCACGGACTCTCCCGGCTGCGGCTGCAGCACCAGCGGAGGCACCATGGCGGAAAGGTTCTGCAAATAAATCGCGCCCTGCTCGTAGGCCGGCAGGCTTCGCAGCGTCTCCTCTGTGCCTTCCCGCAGGATCAGCGCATCCGGGTACCATGTCACCGGCTCGCATACCAGGCCGGTTTGCCGAAGCTGTCCCCGCACTGCTTCCGGATCGTCCTTCAGCGGGTTGATCCGGAAGATGGTGGGCCGCTTTTGCCGGAAGCCCCGCAGGATCCGCTCCGTGGTTTCCGCGCCATATTGCTTGTTCAATTGCTGCAGCAGGTATTCCGGCACCGTCTTTTCCATCGGGCTCATCACTCCTGCGCCATCTCCGCAAACAGGCTCTTCATGGCGGGGTAGATCTTCCGGAACTGCTGATAGCGCTCCTCATAGCGTGCCGTCAGCTCGGGATCGGGATGCACGGTATCCACCACATGCACCAGCTTGGCGCACACCTCATGCACGCTGCTGTAGGCGCCGGTGGCCACCATGGCCAGCATGGCACCGCCCATACCGGGTCCCTGCTCGCTGGCCACAATATCCAGATTGATGCCCAGGATATTGGCGATCATGGTCTTCCACAGGGGAGACTTGGCGCCGCCGCCGCAGATGTTGCTGCGCCGGATATCGATACCCAGGCTGCGGGCCACCTCAAACATATCGCGCACCGCAAAGGCCACGCCCTCCAGCACGGCCTGGGTCAGGTCCGCCCGGGTGGTATCCATGGTCATGCCCACAAAGGTGCCGCGGGCGTTGGTATCGTTGATGGGACTGCGCTCGCCCATCAGATAAGGCAGGAAATACACATGATTGCGGCCCAGCTTGTCCTCCGTGATCGGCTTCTGCTCCGCGCCGTAGTCCGCCGTTTGATAGATCTCATCCATCAGCCACTTGTTGCAGCTGGCCGCGGACAGCATGCAGCCCATCAGATGATAGAACCCGTCCGCATGGGCGAAGGAGTGCAGCGCGTTGAAGGGATCCACGCCAAAGCTGCTGCTGGAGATGAACACCGTGCCGCTGGTACCCAGGGAAATGTTGCAGGCGCCGTCGCCTACCGTACCGGTACCGACAGCGGCCGCCGCGTTGTCACCGGCGCCCGCCGCGACGATCACACCCTCCGGCAGACCCAGCTCCGCAGCCATGGCCGGCTTCACGGTACCTACCGCTTCGCTGGATTCAAAGATCGCCGGCATCTGGGCTTCCTTCAGGCCGCAGATCTCCAGCATCTCCTTGCTCCAGCGCTTGTTCTTCACGTCAAAGAGCAGCATACCAGAGGCATCGGAGACATCGGTGCAATGCACGCCGGTCAGCATGTAGTTGATATAGTCCTTGGGCAGCATCACCTTGGCAATGCGCGCAAACAGCTCCGGCTCGTTCTCACGCATCCACAGCACCTTGGGGGCCGTAAAGCCCGCAAAGGCGATGTTCGCAGTATAAGCAGAAAGCTTGTCCCGGCCGATGACTTCATTCAGATAATCCACCTGCCTGGCCGTGCGGCCGTCATTCCACAGCATGGCGGGACGGATGACCCGATCGTCCTTGTCCAGCACCACCAGGCCGTGCATCTGTCCGCCGGCGCCGATGCCCTTCACCAGGGACGCGTCAAAGCCCTTCAGCAGCTCCGGAATGCCTTCCTTCACCGCCTTCAGCCAGTCCTCCGGCGCCTGCTGGCTCCAGCCGGGGTGCGGGAACTCCAGGGGATATTCCTTGCTGACCACATTCTTGATCTCGCCGTTCTCATCCATCAGCAGCAGCTTCAGGGCAGAAGTACCCAGGTCCAGACCGATATACAGCATATCCGAATCACTCCTCCTCCAGATATTCGATCAATGTCAGGGATTTGATTTTCCATTGGCCGTTTTCCTTCACCAGCACCGCCCGATACCGGGCACTTTGCCATTCGGGCGGATAGATCGCCGAGGCCCCCCGTTCCTCGATCGCCGCGTCCGCTTTGCTGCTCTTGATGCGGCCGTCGATGGCGGGGATCCTTTCGGTGATATCCACCCGGACCGTTTCGGTCCAGGGCCAGGTCCAGAAGAAGTCCATATCCAGGCGGTGGTCGATGCCCACCACGTTGTAGTCCGTATAGGGGGACTCCGTGTTCAGCGCGGTATCCCGTTCAATAAAGGAGGACTGGAAGTACTTGGTCAGCTCGGAGGCGTTCTCCCCCATCATGATGACCTTGGCCCGCATCGCCATGCCGTCCTTCAGGACCACCTGGATATTGGTCAGATTCATGGCATAGAAGAAGGTCACCACGGCCAGGGACAGCACCAGGGTGATCACCAGCAGTCGTCCCGCCAGGAACCAGACCAGTCTGCGAAGATATTTCATGGCTTGCGCTCCTTTCCGCGTCCGCTTCCTTTACTGAACGAAGCATCCGCCGGATTTCATCCCGAAGACCAAGGGCTTTCCGGTCGTCCTGCGGCTGTATGCCTTTACCTTCCCACGCTGGCGCGGATCTCCTTCAGCAGATCGACGATGGGCAGATGCTGCGGGCAGGCCCGTTCGCACTTGCGGCAGCCCACGCAGCGGGAGGGATCGGCGTTCTCCTCCTCCAGATGCTTGTAGTTCCGCTCAAAGCTGCGGTCAAACATCAACGCCTCATCATAGCCGCGGAAGGCCTCGGGGATATGCACATTCATGGGGCAGGGCTGGCAGTATCTGCAGCCGGTGCAGCGGATCTTCGTGCGGCTCATATAGGCCGCCTTCACATCCTTGTACAGCTGCTGCTCCTTGGCGGTGGGCACCTCCCGGGCCGCCGCGTTGAAGATCCGCAGGTTGTCCTCCACCTGCTCCGGCGTGGACATGCCGCTGAGGATGGTGATCACCTCCGGCTGCGTATACAGGAAGCGGAAGGCCCATTCCACGGCGCTGCGCTTTTCGGGATAGGCATTGTAGACCTCCTGCACATTGGCAGGCGGATTGGCCAGCATGCCGCCGCGCAGGGGCTCCATGACCACCACGCCCACGCCCTTGCGGCCGGCTTCCCGGATGCCTTCCATCGTAGCCTGATTCTCATCGTCCATGATGTTCATCTGCACCTGGCACATCTTCCAGCCGTCGTAGTCGTTGAGGACGTTCAGGAAGGTCTCCGCGTCATCATGGAACGAGAAGGCAGGATAGCGGATCTTGCCCTGGGCCAGCGCTTCGGCAAAGAAGCCCTTGTAGTCAATGCTCCGGGCCAGCTCCAGCCGATCCTTGTTCATGGCATGCAGCAGATAAAAGTCCACATGATCCGTCTGCAGCTTGGCCAGCTGCTCATCCAGGATGGCCATCATGTCCTCATGGGTCTTGACCTTCCACATGGGGCACTTCGTCGCCAGGATCACCCGGTCGCGATAACCGTCCCGCAGGGCCTTGCCCACCACGATCTCGCTCTGACCGCCGTGATAAGGATAGGCGGTATCGATATACGTCACGCCGCTGTCAATGGCATGGCGGATCATGGCAATGGCCGTTGCTTCATCCACCGTCTTGTCCTCGTTCAACGGCAGGCGCATGCAGCCGAAGCCAAGGGCACTGGACTCCCGGTCAATACCGGGAAAGATCGTCTTCATCATGTTGGTTTCCTCCTCATTGCGATCTGTTTACCTTCTGCGGGTACGGGGCTTTCCCATCAGGGATCCCATAATGCCGCGGGTCAGCTCCCGGGTGATCTCCCGGCTGGCGGTATTGATGGCAGTATCCGCAAAGCGCTCCATGGGGGTCCTGGGTTTTCTGGCAGCCGTCTGACGGGCCCTCTCCCGCTTCAGCTGCTCCGCTTCCTGACGGCGCAGGGCTGCCAGCCTTTGTTTCTCCGCCTGCTCCGCCGCACGCTGTGCCCGGATCTCTTCGGCCGTCGGCGCCGGGGGCTGGATCGGCACGAACTGTCCCGTGGTCGGGTCCAGTCGGGCCGGGACCATCTGCTGGGTGTACCGGCGGGTCACGGGGTTGAAGACCATCACGGGGATCTCCTGCAGCACCTCCGTCGGGACCGTCTGCGTTTCTCCGATATAGGCGCCGGTCTGAGGATCGTAGCGCTTCACCGCCGTCACACGGGTCGGCTGCACCGTGGAGACCGTTACCTGGGAGGGCTCCACATAGTCCACCGTATCCGTAGTCTCCTGCTGCATGGCCGCGTTCAGGATCTCATACGCGCTTTCCCGGTCCACCGGCTCATCATACACGCCCTTCAGGGGACTGCTCTCGATGGTCTCCTTGCGGGTCTCGTCGCTGATGGAGCCCATCTTGCTCTGGGGCGGCAGGATCGTGGCCTGCTCCACCATGCGCGGCGCACCCTGCTCATCCAGGAAGCTGACCAAGGCCTCACCGGTACGCAGGTTGGAGATGGCATCCTCGGTATGGATATCCGGATTCTGGCGGAAGGTCTGGGCCGCCACCTTCACGGCCTTCTGTTCCAGGGGGGTATAGGCGCGCAGGGCATGCTGCACGCGGTTACCCAGCTGTCCCAGCACGATGCCGGGCACGTCCGCCGGGCTCTGGGTCACAAAATAAACGCCCACGCCCTTGGAACGGATCAGCCGGATGATCTGCTCGATCTTCTCCAGCAGGCTCTTGCCGCAGTTGTTGAACAGCAGATGCGCCTCGTCAAAGAAGAACACCAGCTTCGGCTTTTCGGGATCACCCACCTCCGGCAGCTTCTCATACAGGGTACTCAGCAGCCAGAGCATGAAAGTGGAGTACATCACGGGGTTCAGCAGCAGCTTGTCCGCCGCCAGGATGTGGATAAAGCCCTTGCCCTCCTCATCCGTACGGAAGAGGTCCTCCAGCTCCAGGGCCGGCTCCCCGAAGAACAGATCGCCGCCCTGGTTCTCCAGCACCGCCACCGCGCGCTGAATGGCACCCACGGAGGCCGTGGAGATATTGCCGTACTGCAGGGTATAATCGCTGCGATGCTCCCCAAGGTATGCCAGCATCGCCTTCAGGTCCTTGATGTCCAGCAGCAGCAGGCCCTCGGCATCCGCCACCCGGAAGAGGATATTCATTACGCCGGTCTGCACATCGTTCAGGCCCAGCAGGCGGGACAGCAGCGTGGGGCCCATCTCACTCACCGTGGTGCGGATGGGATGGCCCTGCTCCCCATAGACATCCCAGAACACCGTGGGATAGGCCTGATACTGAAAGGAGGATACGCCGCAGGCCGCCAGCCGCTTCGCCAGCTTTTCCGAATGCTCGCCGGGCTCCACCATGCCGGACAGGTCGCCCTTCACATCGGCCATCCATACCGGCACGCCCATTTCGGAGAAGCCCTCCGCCAGCACCTTCAGGGTGATCGTTTTGCCGGTACCGGTAGCACCCGCGATCAGTCCGTGACGGTTGCCCATATTGGCCAGCAGCTGGGCTTTATGCTCACCGCTGCCCACCCAGATCGAATTTTCCTGCAGCATCCTCGGTTCCTCCCCTAACGCATGAGATTTCTATTTTGTAGTGTACCATAAACCGGCCGAAAACGCAAACACTTGATGCAAAACCATAGAAAAAAGAAGCATGACTTTGCGCCATGCTTCTTTGAGGACAGATCTTACAGCTCGAACCAGTCCGCGTAGCCCAGCTTGATCAGATTGTCGCGGCTGATCTTCAGGCTCTCGAAGGGATCACGGCCGTAGCAGTCATCCTGCTCGATCAGGAAGTACTGGCTGCCACCCGCAAAGCCGGCTTCGATGCATTCCCTGATCGGCAGGGAGCCCTCGCCTACCTCAGCAAACTGCACGATGTCGGAGAAGGCCTTGCCGAACTGGCTCATATCCTTGGGCATCACGAAGGGCGCAATGCGGTAGTCCTTCAGATGCAGCAGGCGGATGCTGCCGGCGTACTTCTTCACGATCTCCACCTCATTGGCACCGCCGCGATGGATCCAGTGGATGTCCAGCTCGAAGCCCAGGTGGGGCGCGTTGGCACGGATGATGTCCAGCAGGTACTCGCCGTCATACTTCACGAATTCCACATGGTGGTTGTGATAGTACAGATCGATGCCCACATCCTTCAGCTTCAAAGCCATGGCGTCCGCGGTCTTCGCAAACTCGACGGCCTTCTCATAGCTTCCCATGCAGGAGATGGGCAGCATGCCGATGCGCAGCATATCGCAGTCCAGGGCCTTGCAGTCCGCCACGATCTTGTCGAAGTCATTGGTCAGGGACTCGCCGGGCGCGCCGGGATACATGGGAGCCACCGCCGCGGAGCAGGCCGCCACCTTGATGCCGTACTCATCGCAGGCGCGCTTCATGTCCGCCACGTTTTCGGGGGTCATGGGGATCTGGCTGATCTCGATGCAATGGTAGCCCAGCTCGGCGCAGGCCTTCAGGGTCTCATAAGCGCCCAGCTCACCGATCTTGTTCTTGATGGTCGACATCTGAATGCCGATCAAGCCCTTGTTCGCCATGGGGATCACTCCTCTTTCTTTTGTTCTGGATTATGCGTGATAGGAATCCGCGGGACCGAACTTGCCTTCCGCGGCGATATGCTTGTTCAGCTCTGCCAGGTACAGGTCCTCATCCACGGGGTTGTCCACTTCCTTGCCCAGCCAGGAGGACAGCAGGGTGGCATTGGCCAGGTTGACGCCGTTGATGCCGTCCGAGCCGGGGGCCAGCAGGGGCGTGCCCTCCAGGATATGGCAGGCAAAGTTCTCCATGACGGTGGTGTGCTGCTTGCCCCAGCCGTCGGTGTTCTCGAAGGTCTCCTCGTCGTAGAGGCCGCCGGCAGCGTTGCCCATCATGAGCTTGGCCACTTCCATCATGCTCATTTTGCCGTTCATCTCGTTCTCGTCCTTCTTCAGGCGATACACATGAGCGGTCTTGCTGTTGTCCACCACGATCTTGCCGCCGGTCAGGTCGATCTCCAGGCGATCGGTGCCGATGGGGTCATGGGTGCAGGTCACAAAGCTGCCGGTGGCCCCGTTGGGATACTCGGTCACGATGGTCACATCGTTCTCCACGATGATATCGCGATGGCAGCCGTACAGGCACTTGGCATACACCTTGCTGGGCACGCCGCAGATCCACTGCCACAGATCCAGCTGATGGGGCGCCTGATTCACCAGCACACCGCCGCCTTCTCCACCCCAGGTGGCACGCCAGGCACTCTGACGGTAGTAGCTGTCCGGACGCCACCAGCTGTTGATGATCCAGTTGGAGCGGCGGATCTCGCCCAGCTCACCGGACTCCACGATCTCCTTCACCTTCTGGTACAGCTTGTTGGTGCGCTGGTTGAACATGATGCCGAAGGCCACATCGGGATGGGCCGCGGCGCACTCGTTCATCTGACGGACCGCCTTGGCATACACACCGGCGGGCTTTTCCACCAGCACGTTCATGCCATGCTCCAGGCAATAGATGGCGATCTCGGGATGCAGATAATGGGGCACGGTGGTGATCACGGCGTCGCAGGCTCCGGAGGCCACCATTTCCTTCCAATCCTTGAAGAAGGGATAGTCGGGATACTGCTCCTTGCACATGGCCTCCTTGGCCGGATCGATATCGCACAGGGCACCCAGCGCGCAATGCGGAGGGCACTCGGGAGCAGGCATGCCGGGGAAGCCCTTGGCCTTGCCGCTGAGGAAGGCAGCATAAGAGCCGCCCTGGGCACCGACGCCGATAATACCGAATCTGATCTTCTCCATGGGGATCCTCTCCTTTGATTCACAGTCTGCGGGAAAACAAATTGCTCCTGTTTTATTCTTTCTCTCCTCTTGTCTGTTTTCCTGCTTTTGCTTCACAAAAAAGATAAAAAAACCGTTCTCAACTTTCCCCTTGACCTCCTCCGCCCTCTTGTGCTACTATTTTTCCGGTTCGATCGTTGATTTTTCATTGAGGAGCATCCTTATGAAGCAAACCTCTCCGCTGCAGCGGGTCTGCTCCGTGCTGCAGTGGTTCCTCGCCTTTGCGGCCGCGGCTTTGGCCGCACTGACCGTTTTCCACACGGTCCTGCTGTACCGGGAAGGGCTGACCTCCGGCCGTCAGATGTATACGCCGGAGACCATCACCGCCCATGCTTCGGCACTGAAGTGGCCCTTGCTATGCTTTGCTGTGCTGCTGGTCCTCACCGCGGCGCTCCGGCTGCTGCTGCCACGGGCAGAACGCCCCGTCTCCCTCATGGCGCAGGTCCGGCAGGCGCTGTCCCGCTGGAAGCAACAAACGGAGGCACCGGCGCGGCGGATCCGCATTGCACTGCTGGCAGCGGCGGTGCTGCTCATCGTGCTGGGCATCCTGAACGGCGGCATGTATGATGTGCTGGTGAAGGCGATCAATATCTGTACGGAGTGTATCGGCCTTGGATAAGATGAAAAAAGCCTGGCAGCGCCTGAAGCCATCCCGGCGCCGACTCATCCAGATCTATACCGCGCTGCTGTACAACGCCAACCTGAAGGGCTTCATCAAGGGCGATATTTTTACCGGCGGCACCAAGAATCTGTGCGTGCCCGGGCTCAACTGCTACTCCTGTCCCGGCGCGGTGGGGGCCTGTCCCCTGGGTGCGCTGCAGAATGCCCTGGCCTCCTCGGACAAGCGGGCGCCCTTCTTCATGCTGGGCATCCTGATGCTTTTCGGCCTGATCCTGGGACGCACGGTCTGCGGCTTTCTCTGCCCGGTGGGGCTTCTGCAGGAGCTGCTGTACAAGGTGCCGGTGCCCAAGCTGAAAAAGAGCCGCGCGACCCGGCTGCTCAGCTATGGCAAGTACATCATCCTGCTGGTGTTTGTCATCCTCATTCCGCTTTATTACGCGCTGCAGAGTCTGCCGGTCCCCGGCTTCTGCAAATATATCTGCCCCGCGGGGACCCTGGAGGGTGCCATCGGCCTGCTGAGCAATCCGGTCAACACGCCCAAGCTCTCCATGCTGAACATCCTGTTCACGCGCAAGTTCATCATTCTGACCGTGCTCACCCTGCTCTGTATGTTCGTCTACCGGGCCTTCTGCCGCTTCCTGTGCCCCCTGGGCGCCATTTACGGGCTTTTCTCGAAGGTTGCTCTGCTGGGCGTGAAGGTGGAAAAGAACGCCTGTACCGCCTGCGGCCGCTGCGTAGCCCATTGCAGGATGGACATCCGGCATGTGGGCGATCACGAGTGTATCCACTGCGGCGAATGCATTCCCGTCTGCCCCACCCAGGCCATCTCCTGGAAGGGCGGCCGGATCCTGCTGCAGCCCAATGTGCCCACCGTTACGGTCAAAAAGCCCGACTACCGCCGCCGCAGGATCATTGCCTTGGTACTGGCGCTGGCTGTGCTGGGCGGTGCTCTATGGTACTTCAATTTTTATCCTCAGGATGCGTAGCCTGCCGCTTCCATCCCGGTCGTTGAGGAAGCGGATGATACCCCCGTGGGCAAGGAGGTCGGCGAGCTGTGTCCCGACTTCACCGTCCCGCTGTATGGCGGCGGGGACTTCTCTGTCCGGGCCCAGAAGGGCAAGGTGACCGTCCTGAATTTCTGGGCCACCTGGTGTACGCCCTGCTGTGCCGAGCTGCCCTGGTTCCAACAGCTGCAGGACACCTATCCCGACACGGTCTCCGTGGTGGCCATCCATTCCAGCCTGGTCACGGATGACGTTGAGGCCTACCTGGCGAAGCAATCCTATACCTTCCCCTTTGCGCTGGATACCGACGGCAGCGTGATCGCCTCCCTGGGCGGCTCCACCATGCTGCCCATAACGGTCATCCTGGACCGACAGGGGCATATCGTCTACAACGCGGTGGGCTCCATGACCTATGAGAAGCTGGAAGGCATCGTGCTTCCGCTGCTGGAATCATTGATCCCTTGAATACAGGAGGAACAAACCATGATCTATATCGGCATTGATATCGGCGGCACCGGCATCCAGATCGGCGTGGTGGATGAGCAGGGTACCATCCTGGAACGCGGCGGCATCGTCACCCGGACGGACCTCCCGGTGGAGGACCAGATCCGGGAGATGGCTGAGTGTGCCCTGGACGTGCTGGACCGCTCCGGCTACACGCTGGATGACCTGAAGGCCGTGGGCGTGGGTGTCCCCGGCGTGGTGGATCCCCGCACCAACTGCATTGCCTTCTGCAACAATATGGGCTGGCATCAGGTGCCCTTTCAGGAGATCTTCCGGCGGTATCTGGATAAGCCGGTCTATGTGGACAATGACGCCACGGTGGCCGGCCTGGCGGAGAGCGTCTGCGGCCTGAGCGCCGGTACCAACTCCAGCGTATTCGTCACGCTGGGCACCGGCGTGGGCTCCGGCATCGTCATCAACGGTAAGGTCTGGAGCGGCGCCCATGGCGTGGGCAGCGAGTTGGGGCACGTCACCCTGGAGGTGGACGGTGAGCCCTGCACCTGCGGCACCAGCGGCTGTCTGGAGCAATACTGCTCCGCCACAGCCATCATCCGCATGGCCCGGCGCCAGGTGGAAGGGCATCCCGAAAGCCTGATCCTGACCTTCAGCGGCGGAGATCCCGCCCGCATCACCGCCAAGGCCGTTTTCGATGCCGCCAGGGAAGGGGATACCATCGCCCTGCGGGTCTTCCGGCGCTTTGTCCACTACCTCTCCATGGGCCTGGTGTCCGTCATACAGTTCCTGGACCCGGAGGTCATCGTGCTGGGCGGCGGCGTCAGCAAAGCCGGCAGCTTCCTGCTGGACGCGGTCCGGGAAGAGGTGCCCAGGCATCTGCAGTACAAGGACATGGATTACAGCCGCATCGAGCTGGCGCAGCTCGGGGCCGACGCCGGCATCATCGGCGCCGCCATGCTGGGAAGATAATTCACGCAACACAAAAAGGAGCCAGGCGGCTCCTTTTTGTGTTGGATAAGTTTTATTCTTCCGGTGGATAGATGCCCACATACAGGATCTGCGGCTTGGGATTGTAGGTGTCCGTATCCAGATAGACCCTGGACTCCTACACACCGTTCACATACTTCACCTGGTAGCTGGTCACCTTCACACCGTCCTTGGCCTTCTGGTACTCGTACTCCTCGGTCTCATAGTAGACATACTCGGAATCCTTGTCCACCACGATCTGGGCCTCTTCCGGCGCAGGCAATACCTCTTCCTCGATGGCGAAATCATAGGTCACACCATCGCCCTTATAAGGTCCGTAGATGGTTACGCGTGTCACCAGGCGGCTGCGGTTGCCGTCCTTGCTCTCCACGGCGGACTTGATGTAGATGGGATACTCTGTGTTGTTCTTGAACTTCAGGTCCACCCTGTGTCCCTTGGTGGAGTTCACCGTGGCGTCCTTGCCGAAGTCGGAATAATTGACCTCCAGGCTGTGGGGGCTGCGGTCCACGATCGTCATGCCCGCATAGATCGCCGCCTGGTACACCGTGGTGCTGGCCTGGCACACACCGCCGCCCACGCCCATCACTTCCTGGCTGTAGACATACTCCGGCGCTTCATAATAGCCATTGGCCAGCGTACGGTCGCCCGCGGCATCATTGAAGGAGAAAGTCTCCCCCGGTTTTACCACGGTGCCGTTCACCTTGGACAGCGCCTGGCGGATGTTGCTGTTGCGGTTGTCGGTGCTGCGGGTGGAAATATCGGTATACACCGTGGACAGCTCGCATACCACATATTTTTTCAGGTATTCCACCGTGATCTCCGGCTGCACATAGCCCACCTGAAGCTCCACAGTGCCGGAGGTCCTGGTCTGGAACATATCCACCAGCTGGCTCTTCAGGCTTTCCAGGTCCAGCTCGCGTCCCACGACCTCCTCATTGAACACAAAGGGATAGGACAGATCGGCATCAAACCGGGCGATGGAAGCATCCTGCGGCGCGATATACAGCTGCTCGTTCAGGCCCTCCATCATGGTATCCAACACGGAGAGGTCCACGTCGCTCTCCACGGAATAGGCATAGAAGGGATTGGCCTCCAGCTCCTCCCGGGCTGCCTTCAGCTCGGTGGGGTCCGTACCGGTATGCCCCTGCTGCCAGGCTTCGGTCAGCGCGTCGGTGGGATCCACACTCAGGCCCAGCACCGTGGCATTCAGCGTGGTAATGACGCTGCCCTCGAATGTCACCTGTACGCTCCAGCTGGTCAGATTTTCCGCTGCCTGCGCCGAAACGGCATCCCAGGCCTCCATCTGCGTCATTCCGCCCAGATGGATCCCATCCACATAAACGCCGTTGCAGAAGCGGTCATTGTAGGCCTCCACCTCCTGCACCAGCGCGTTGTATTGTTTCTGTCGGTTGGTACTGTTGATCAAAGCGATCAGCACAATGACCGCCATCACCGCCGCTGCCGCAAAGATCGCCTTTTTTGTCCAGTCCGGAAGCGGTTTGCGTTCCTTAGGCGGCTGCTGCGGCTGTGTCGGGGACACAGGCGGCACCGGAGGGACCCGGCCCGAATAATTCATGTTCTGTGCCGCGATCACCGGATAATTCTGGCTGAAGCTGTGCCGGTCTTCATAGGCGGCAGCCCGCCGCTGCGGAGGATAGCTTTGATTCGGATAAGGCTGCTGCCAGGCATTGGGCGTATTGGCACTGATGCCCATCTGCTGCGACGGCAGCGAATTCATATTCCGCGCTGACTGCGTGGCTTTGGGTTTGGAGGTCGGTTGCTTCGCCGTGGTTTCCGGCTGAGGCTGACTGTACCGCTCCGATCTTCTTGCTCTTTGATTTGGGTTTGAGGAACCCGCATGCTGTTCGGGCATGACCTTCCTCCTTTCCGTTTTTCTTTCAGTGACTGTTTGCTTTTTCCATGGCGGACAGCAGCGCCGCGCAATCCGCCTACGCCGTCTGCCAGGCCTCACAGGTGCAGCCGATCATTCCATGCTTGTCATGGGCCTGATGGAAATCACTGCCGCCCGTCACCAGCAGTCCCAGGCGGCGTGCCATATGGTCCAGTGGCAGATAGCCCACGGAGGCCGCGGAGGGATGATACACCTCCATGCCCATCAAGCCCTTGTCCTTCCAGGCACGGAGCATCGGCTCCAGCTCCGTCAGCTCCAGCTGCAGCTCACAGGGATGCGCCAGCACCGGAATGAATCCGCTTTCCCGTACCAGAGGCAGCGCTTCCGCCATGGTCAGCTTTCTTCCGGCAACATACGCCGGTTTACCGTTTCCCAGATATTTTTCAAAGGCCTCCTGCATGCAGCCGGCATAGCCCAGCCGCACCATGGCCCTGGCAATATGCGGCCGGCCGACAGTGCCGCTGCACTGCTTGCGCAGTTCCTCACCGGAGACGGGCATTCCCAGGGCTTCCAGGCGCTCCAGCATCCGGTCCGCGCGCTTTTCGCGTTCCACCGCCAGCCGCTGCACAGTCTCCCGCAGCTGCCGGCCCTCCGCCTGTCCATAGGCAAGCAGATGCAGTCCATGCCGGTCCGCCATGCTCAGCTCCACGCCGGGGATCACCGGCAGGTCCAGGGTCTTGCCCCGGAGGGTATCGCTGCCGGCAAAGGTATCATGGTCTGTCAGCGCCATCAGCTCAATGCCGTTGGCCAGGCATTCCTCCAGCAGCCGTCCCGGCGTCAGCACCCCGTCGGAAAACGTGGAGTGCATATGCAGATCCGCTTTAAACATCCTTCTTTTCTCCGGGTCCGTCCAGCACGTCAAAACTGTCCGGCAGCTCCACCTTGCCGTCCGTGTTTACGGGGGCCGCGGGCTCGGGCTTCTTCTCCTCCTTGGGCACACGGGCCGCGTCCTGGGGCTTGTCCCCGCCCAGGCCGTCCGGAATGAAGCCGGTCTCCACCAGGGACAGGAACTCCGCGCGGTTGATGGTCTCCAGACGCAGCAGTTCCTCGGTCAAACGATCCAGCAGCTCACGATGGGCCCGCAGGATCTCCTTGGCCCGGTTGTAGCATTCCTCCAGCAGGTGGCTGACCTCCGCGTCAATGGCGGCGGCCACCTCTTCGCTGTAGGGTCGGCTCTGGCCGAACTCCATGCCCACGAAGACCTCCTGGTCATTGCCCAGGTAGATGGTGCCCAGCTTGTGGCTCATGGCGAACTGCGTCACCATCTTGCGGCACAGCTCCGTCGCCCGCTGCAGATCGCTCTCCGCGCCGGTGTAGATCTCGCCGCTGACGACCTCCTCGGCCGCGCGTCCGCCCAGGCACATGGTGATCATGTCCACCAGCTGACTGCGGCTGGTATGGTCATGCTCCACCGTAGGCAGGGACAGGGTATGGCCCGCGCTCTGTCCGCGGGGCACAATGGTGATCAGATGCACCTCATCGCAGTGGGGCAGGAAATGACCGACGATGGCATGGCCGCCCTCATGGACAGCCGTCAGACGCAGATCCTCGGGCGGTGCCTTATGGCTGCGCTTCTCCGGGCCCATCTGCACGCGGGCAATGGCATCGATCAGCAGCTGCTGAGTAATGGCAGGCTTGCGGGCACGGGCTGCCAGGATGGCCGCCTCGTTCATGATGTTTTCCAACTCGGCACCGGTGGCATAAGGGGCACGCTTGGCGATATTGTCCAGGTCCACGTCCTCCGCCAGCGGCTTGTTGCGGCTGTGCACCTTCAGGATGGCCACACGGCCGTTCTGGTCGGGATAGTTCACCGTCACCTGGCGGTCGAAACGGCCGGGGCGCAGCAGGGCGGGATCCAGGATGTCCCGGCGGTTGGTGGCCGCCATCACGATGACGCCCTGGTTGATCTCAAAGCCGTCCATCTCCACCAGCAGTTGGTTCAGGGTCTGCTCGCGTTCGTCATGACCGCCGCCCAGACCGGCACCGCGGTGACGGCCCACCGCGTCGATCTCATCGATGAACACGATGGAGGGAGCACTCTTCTTGGCCTGCTCGAACAGGTCGCGGACGCGGCTGGCGCCCACACCCACGAACATTTCCACAAAGTCCGAGCCGGAAATGGAGAAGAAGGGCACGCCCGCTTCTCCGGCCACCGCCTTGGCCAGCAGGGTCTTGCCGGTACCGGGAGGGCCCACCAGCAGCACGCCCTTGGGAATGCGGGCACCCAGCTCGGTATAGTTCTTGGGATTACGGAGGAAATCGACCATCTCCTCCAGCTCTTCCTTCTCCTCATCGGCACCGGCCACGTCGGCAAAGGTCACCTTGTTCTTGCCGGGATCCTGTACGCGGGCATGGCTGCGGCCAAAGGTCATCACCTTGTTGCTGCCGCCGCCCTGGGCCCGCATCATGATGATCCAGATGACCACGATGATGGCCGTCATGATCAGGAAGGGCAGGAATTCATAGTACCAGGGCGTGGTCACGGCAGCGCGGTATTCCACCGTAAAGGTCAGGTCCTTCACGGTCACCTCATCCACCGACTTGCCCAGCTCCGCGGCCCGCATCTTCAGCACGGTATCATAAAAATCGCTGCCGATGGTGGTCTCGAAGTCATAGCCGTTCTCCGGGAAATCCGAGGCGGGCGTGGTGCTTCCGGTCTTGTACAGGCCCACCAGGGTATTGGAACGGATGGCGACCTTGGAGACCTTTCCCTCCTGGATGGCTTCCAGCAGCTGGGGATATTCGATCCGCTTGCTGACCGTGGTGCCCAGGCTGCTGCTCATCAGCACAGCGATCACCAGGAAGGTCACGATCATCACCAGATAGCTGATAAACGCCCGATTGCTTCGTCTGTTCAATGGGAGATCCTCCTTGCCCTGCGGGCAGGCTGCTTTTCATAAAAACACAAATTATATTATAGCACAAACCGGTTTGATTTTGCAAACCCTGCCGTCATTTTATGCCTGCTGATAGATCCTGGGGGAAAGCACGCCGATGTCCGGCAGGTTGCGGTACTTTTCCGCATAGTCCAGACCGTATCCCACCACAAATTCATCGGGAATGGTGAAGCAGAAATAGTCCGCCTTCAGGTCCACCCGGCGGCGGGCCGGCTTGTCCAGCAGCGTGCAGATGCGGATGGAAGCCGCACCGCGGTCGCTCAGGTGCTGCTTCAGGTAGTGCAGCGTCACACCACTGTCGATGATGTCCTCAACGATCAGCACATCCCGGTCGGTCACGTCCAGCCGCAGGTCCAGGTTGATCTTCACCACGCCGGTGGTGCGGGTCGCCGCGCCATAGCTGGAAACCGACATGAACTCCGTCTGCAGCGGCAGATCGATCTCCCGGATCAGGTCCGAATAGAAGACCACCGCGCCCTTCAGGATACCCACCACAATGGGCGTCCTGCCGGCATAGTCCTCCGTGATCCTCTGCCCCAGCTGCTTCACGGCCACGGCGATGTCTTCCCGACGCACCAAGACCCGGTCCAGATCCTGATACAGCTTTGCGTTGCTGTCCATAAGCTTTCTCCTCTTTATCTTTGCCAGGGGATCTCTCCCGTCCAGCATATACGAATAGGATGATCTTCAGGGTTCCACGCGGGCACATCGCCCGCACCGACGCCGCATACCAGCAGCACCTCACTGCCCCGGCACAGCAGAGGGATCCGGTCCCGGAAGGGCCCGTCCACCCGCTGATCCGCCAGGTATTCCGTCAGGCCGCGGCGTCTCGTTTTTCCAAAGGGAACGATCCAGTCTTCCGGCTTTGCCGTACGCAGCGTACAGGCCCTGTACAGGCTTTCCGGAAGCTCCTGCTCCAGGATCCCGTCGCCGGGATTCCCACAAGAGGCAGTCACCGTCAACCGGATCCCAAAGGGTGCAGGTGTCGCAGTGCCCACCAGGTGCAGGCAGGTCCAGCCACGCTTCGTCTGCATCCGTCCGGGCAGATTACAGGTATCTCCCGGCCGGCCACGCAGCACGCGCAGCAGCTCTTCGCTCTGGGAAAAACTCAGGCTGCGCTCATCACGGTCCTCTCCCGCGTTGCGCTGCCACCAGGTCCGCAGCACACGCCTCTGCATAGGCTCCGGCAAGGCTTCCATCGCCGACAGCCGCAGCCAGTCCGGGCCAGCCGCCTTTGTCAGGATGCTTTCCGCTTCCGCCTGCAGCGCGGCTTCCTCATCCCCCAGCAGCCGGGCCGCGTGGGCGATGTGCTCCGTGCTGCCGGGCACCAGCTTTTCCATCGCCGGAAGGAGCTCCTGCCGCAGGGCATTGCGCAGATAGCTGGTATCCTCATTGGAAGCATCCGTCCGCCAGTCCTGACCAAGCTCCCGGAGCGCCGCCTTCAGTTCGGCACCCGGGATCTCCAGCAGCGGACGGTACAGGATCAGGCCGTTCCGCTCGCTCACCGGACGCATGCCCGCCAGGCCGGTCAGTCCGCTGCCGCGCAGAAGATGCAGCAGCAGCGTTTCCGCCTGATCGTTCTGATGGTGCGCCAGGCACAGGGCCGAACAGCCGGTCTCCGCCGCCGCCTGCGCAAAGAAACCGTAGCGCAGCTCCCGGGCCCATTCCTCCCCCGCATGCTCCGGAGGCCTGCCCCGATAGCACAGCAGCGGCACCGAAAGCGCTTCGCACAGTCGGCGCACAAAAACTTCGTCTCCGTCGGAGGCGGCACCGCGCAGTCCATGGTTCACATGAACGGCCCACAGCTGCCGCTCCGGCTTCTGCCGCTTCCACAGGCACAGCAGCCGAAGCAAAGCCACGGAGTCCGCGCCGCCGCTCACGCCTGCCATCAGCCGGTCCGGCAATGACGGCAGCTCCGCAAGCAGGCTTTCCAGCTTTGTCATCATGTATCCGGGCGCAGAGGCGCGCCGCATACGCTGCAGGGGATCAGATCCGCATAGGGGCTGTCGTTGATCTGTCCGTAGGTGAAGGTTCCCTTGAAGGGCAGATACTTGGCATTGGCAGACTTGCAGTTCTGGTCGAGGTGATACTGCGTGCCACCGTTGGGATTGTAATACAGGACCACATTGTCATCCGCCACCGGCGCGGGGGTCGGAGGCTGAGTGATCTCCGCGGAGGCCGGGGTCGCGGTCGCCTTCTCGTTGGATTCCAGCGAACGGGGATCCACGTACCAGGTGCCGTTCTCATTCACCATCACCACCTTGAAGATATACTTCAGGGGATCGCTGCCGTTGTTGCGGTGCAGGCTGATGGTGGTGGTCACGGTACGGGTGCTGTCGTTGTCCGTGCCCGTAATGGAGGTCGCCTCATAATCCGTAGGCGTCCGGTTGGCCAGGATGGAGAACAGGGCCGTCTTCGGCGCGTCCTGAGCGCTGCACCAGCTGGGAGAGCACAGGTTCACCATGCTGTCGATATCGTTCACCGTCCAGAAATACAGGAAGGACTCCATCTGCTGCACGGCCGCGCTGGCCAGGCCGGAATCCGTAACCACCGCTTCGGTGGGCGCCACGGTCACCTCCACCCACTCGGACAGGGACTCTGTTTCCTGATTCTCCGTTTCCGGAGCGGTATAGCCGCCCACCTGCATGGTCTGCACTCCGGGGCTCGGCGTGGCGGCCGCGGTCTGGGTCTGATTGCTGCGGACATCCGCCGCGGTGGTGGTAATGGCGCTCACCAGGGTCACCAGCGTCAGCGCGCCGATCACGCAGGTCAGCGTCAGGCGAACATCACTCTGCAGGAGCAGCGGACGGGTCCACATCAGGGCCACGTCCATCAGCGCGATGGCCACGAAGATCCATTTGACCCACAGCACGCTGCTGAGCACCATGCCCACAATGAACAGCACCAGCAGGATGGGCAGGGAAACGAGCACGATCGTCCGGGTCAGCCGGTCCATGTCGATGGGCTCCCGGGGCGGCCGTACGTTTTCCGGCACCGGAGGCACCGGCTGGGCCTGCTGGGGCATGCCGTCCACCTGCAGTGGATAGCCTCCACCCTGCTGCTGATAGCCGTTCTGCGGATCGTACTGCTGCTGCCAGGGCTGCTGCTGATAGCCGTAATTCGGGTTATACTGCTGCTGGCTGTAGGGATTGCTCTGGGGATTCTGGTCATACTGGGCATAAGGATTCTGCTGATAAGGCTGCTGCTGGCCATAGGGCTGCTGCGCATATCCCTGGTTCTGCTGTCCGTCCCAGCCCTGCTGTTGCTGCGTATTATAATAAGGATAGGGCTGCTGCTGATTGGTGTATGGATAAGGCTGCTGCCCATAGTCGGGGTAGCCGTTATTGTTCTGCTGCTGATAATCGTTGGAATTGCCGCGGTTCATCCGGTTCATCGCCTTTCTCCGGTCTCAGGCTGTCGATCGTCTTTCAAAAAAGGGCGTCGCGAAACAGAGCGGCAAGCCGCCCCGCATGATAGTATAGCACAGAAATCCCCCTTGTAAACCGTTAAAAATGAAGATTTTGTTACAATTCTCTGTGAATTTCCCATGCACACAAAAGCACATTGCAAATCCGCCCGGAATCTGCTATCATTGCATCATCCAAACAGAACAGGAGCGTCTGATCCATGTACTATACCGAGAAGTTCAACCCGGACACCTTCACACCCGCCCGCTTTGAATCCCAGGGTGTCATCACCCTGCGCGGGCAGGAGATCCCCTATCACACGGTCTGCGAGGACAACGTCTTCTACAATCAGGCCGGCAAGCCCATCGCGTCCGTCTTTTCCTACTCCTACTTCCGCAGCGACGTGAAGGATCCCGCCTCCCGGCCTGTGATCTTTGCCTACAACGGCGGCCCCGGCTCCGCCAGCATGTTCGTGCATGCCGGCTTCTTCGGCCCCAAGCGTCTGCAGTATGATGACGCCCAGGTGGACCGCCCCACCTCCCTGCCGCCCTATACGGTCATCGACAACCCGGACTGCCTGCTGGACGTGGCGGACCTGGTCATGGTGGAGCCCGTCGGTACCGGCTACGGCCTGCTGCTGGACGATACCTGCGCCGATCAGTTCTACGGCATCGAGGAGGATGCCGAGGCCCTGCTGACCTTCATCGAGCAGTGGCTGCACCGCTATCAGCGCTGGCTCTCTCCCAAGTATCTGGCCGGGGAGAGCTACGGCTGCACCCGTTCCGCCACAGCCGCCGGCATCGCCTCCAACGGCGGCAAGAACCGCGCCTACGGCGTGCGCTTTGACGGCATCGTGATGATCGGCAACACGGTCACCACCGGCAAGTACTTCGGCGTGGAGGTTCCCGTACCGGACGCCGTGCTGAACTTCCCCACCTTCGCCGCCACCAACTGGTATCATCGCCATCCCTCCGAACAGACCGTGGAGGCCTTCACCATGGAGGCCAAGGCCTTTGCGGACAGTGAGTATCTGCTGGCCCTGTACCAGGGTGAGGCCCTGCAGGGAGAGAAGCGGCAGGAGGTCATCCGTAAGATCAGCTATTACACCGGCATGACCCCGGAGTTCCTGGAGAACAACGCCCTGAACATCCCCGAGGAGACCTTCCGCCAGGAGCTGCTGAAGGATCAGCACAAGGCCGTGGCCCGCTATGACGGCCGCTTCACCCGCCCGTTGTATGTGCCGCAGATCGTCGAGGAGCGCAACAAGAGCGCCATCTGGGACGACGCCTCCTCCGACCGCTATGATGCTTTCTTCTATGCCGCCCTGACCGGTGTCATCAACCCCATGCTGAACGTGCACCTGGACCGCGCCTATATCAGCTCCTCCCTGAAGTATCGCGACTGGAACAAGAAGTGCGAGGGCGGCACCACCGCAGAGCGCCTGCGGGACGCCATGAACACCACCTTCGGCATGCGTACCTTCTTCGCCAACGGCTGGTATGACAACTGCACCGAGATCGGCTGGGTCTACTACACCATCACCCACGCCGGCCTGCCCATGGACCGTGTCTCCGTCAAGGGCTATCCCTCCGGCCATATGATCTACATCGGTGAGCAGAACACCCGGGAGCTGGCAGAGGACATCCGCCGCTTCCTCGCGGGGGAGAATCCCACGAACACGTTATAAATTGCTTCGTTTGGCGCGAATTCAATCAAAATGCACAAAAATCGTTGACATTCATCATTTTCGGGCATATAATACAGCCAATGGATTTCATATCCAAAATCGAACAGGAGGAACCATCTATGAGGAAGATCCTGGCGCTCGTGCTCGCATTGTCCATGCTGAGTAGCCTGGTTGCCGTCAGCGCGTTGGCTGATGACACCATCACCCTGAACTTCCAGATGTGGTCCGATGAAGAGGAACTCTTCACCGAGCTGATCGCCAAGTATGAGGAAGCTCATCCCGGCATCAAGATCAACATGACCACCACCCCCAGCAATGACTATGCCACCAAGCTGACCACCGTTCTGGGCGGCGGCGGCGATGTCGATATGTTCGGTATCTCCTCTCCTCCCGGCCTGGCCGAGTATCAGGCCAAGGGCGCTGTGGCTTCCCTGGACGACATGATCGCCGCCAGCGGCTATGACTTCAGCGGTATCCAGGCCATCATGGATTCCATCCAGATCGACGGCCAGTGCTATGGTCTGCCCTACAAGACCAGCGCCTGGTTCATCATCTACAACAAGGACATCTTCGATGCCGCCGGTATCGAGTATCCTTCCGACAGCATGACCTGGGAAGAGTATTATGAACTGGCCGGCAAGCTGACCAGCGGCGAAGGTGCCGATAAGATCTACGGCTCCCTGAACTTCCAGCCCACCTCCATGTGGTGGCGCGTGCCCGCCAACTCCTGCGGTGCCACCAACCCCCTGAACGAGGACGAGCTGCATGCCTGGATGAAGGCTGCCGAGTTCTGCAAGAGCCTGTCCGACGCCGGTTACCAGCCTCTGTATGAGGATATGGCCGGTGACGCCGGTTCTGACTACACCGGCAACTTCCTGCAGGGCAAGTACGCCATGTTCTACAATGGTGACTGGGTCATCGAAATGCTGAACACCGCCATCGCCAATGGCGACGGTTATGTCAACTACGATATCGCCGCTCTGCCCCACTGGGAAGGCGAAGAGGCTGTGACCCCCGGTGCCGCCGGCATCCTGATGGTTGCTGAGGGCAGTGCCCACAAGCAGGAAGCTTTCGACTTCATCGCCTATTGCACCGGCGCTGAGGCCGCTCAGATCCTGCTGGCCCGCGACTACTTCCCCGCCTGGCAGGATGACCAGACCGTGGAGACCTATTGCACCGGCAAGACCGCTCCCGAGCACATCGAGTACGTTGTGAACCAGACCATCATCTCTCAGGTTCCCTGCGACTCCCTGTACAACCCCGCAACCAACGTCATCAAGGAAGAAGTTTCCCTGTACCTGATCGGTGAGCAGTCCATCGAGGAGACCGAGGAGAACTGCAAGACCCGTATTCAGGAAGAAGTGGTGAACGCTCAGTAATCCGAGCTGATCCGGTCTTTTACTGGGAGACCTGCTCATACTGGGCAGGTCTCCCTTTTCCATGAAAACACTCCCAGGAGCGTGATCGAATGAGCACCCATGTGAGTACCCGTACCAGGAAGCACTCCAACGCCTACATGCGCCACCAGGCCTTTACCGCGCTTGCCTTCCTGCTGCCCAATCTGCTGGGCTTCCTGCTTTTCATCGTATATCCCGTGTTCCGTGCCTTCCTGATCAGCCTGACCAACTGGAACGGCTTCAAAACGATGGACTATGTTGGCTTCAGCAACTATGTCAATCTGTTTTCGGATTCCACCTTCGTGATCTCTCTGAAGAACACCATGCTCTATACCATCGTCACGGTGCCGCTGTCCATTGTCTTCGGCATCCTGATGGCACTGCTGATGAACGTCAAGCTGCCGGGCATCAAGGTGTTCCGTACCATCTACTTCCTTCCGCAGATCACCTCCATGGTGGCCATCGGCCTGGTGTGGTCCCTGGTGCTGGCCAAGTACGGCCCGCTGAACCAGATCCTGATGGCCTTCGGCATGGCCGAGCCCATCAAGTGGATCTCCTCCACCAAATATGCCCTGACCTCCGTGGAGATCGTTTCCATCTGGCGTTCCATGGGCTATAACGCCATTATCCTGCTGGCCGGTCTGCAGGGCATCAACGTTGAGCTTTATGAAGCCGCCAAGCTGGACGGTGCCAATGCCTGGAAATCCTTCCTGCATGTCACTGTGCCCATGCTCTCCCCCACCATCTTCTTCTGCCTGGTGACCCAGATGATCAGCTCCTTCAAGGTCTTCGATATCATCATCGCCATGACCCAGGGCGGCCCCGGCCGTGCCACCAACGTGCTGGCCTACTTCGTGTACAACAAGTCCTTTGTGGATGGCCGCTTCGGCTATGCCAGTGCCGCTGCCTTCATCATGTTTGCCATCATCATGGTCTTCACCGCGATCCAGTTCATCGGCCAGAAGAAGTGGGTCAATTATTAAGAAAGGGGGCAGCCGACTATGTCTATGTCAAATACTTTGCGCAAACGTGTCTTTACGCCGGTCATCATTCTGGTGCTCGTTCTGATCGCCATCGCCATGCTGTTCCCCTTCGTGTGGATGCTGCTTGGCTCCTTCAAACCGAAGGATGAGCTGTTCGCCGTGCCCATGTCCCTGCTGCCGACGCGTTGGATGACCTCCAACTACCAGGACGTGTTCACCAAGATCCCCTTCGCCAAGTTCTATGTGAACACCGCCAAGGTGGCCATCCTTTCCACCATCGGCCAGGTGGTCACCTGCTCCCTGTCCGCCTACGCCTTCTCCAAGCTGCACTTCAAGGGCCGTGATCTGCTGTTCATGCTTTACCTGGCCACCATGATGATCCCTTATCAGGTCACCATGATCCCCCAGTATGAGCTGATCCGCACCATGGGCCTGCTGAACACCCACATGTCCCTGATCCTGCTGCACTGGTTCTCGCCCTTCGGCGTGTTCCTGCTGCGTCAGTTCATGATCAGCATTCCCGATTCCCTGGTGGAATCCGCGCGCATCGAGGGTGCCGGTGAGGTCAGGATCCTGACCAACATCATCCTGCCCCTGTCCAAGTCCGCGCTGGCCACCCTGATCACGCTGAAGTTCCTGGACTCCTGGAACGAGTATACCGGCCCTATGATCATGCTGAGTGACAAGAACAAGTACACCCTGCAGCTGGGCCTGCGTATGTTCCAGCAGGAGTTCGGCGTGGAGTACACGCTGATCCTGGCCGGTACTACCCTGTCTTTGATCCCGATCCTGATCATCTACATGTTTGCTCAGAATTATTTCATCGAGGGCATTGCTTCCGCCGGTATCAAGGGTTGATCTTCCTCCCTCCGTCCTTCCGATGGAGGGATTTTCCATCCATTTCTCAACAAAGGAGATCATCATCATGAAAATGTTTCACAGTGAGCCGGACCGCATCAGTCTGGACAAGGGCTGGCTCTTCAAATTGAACGCCGACGATCATCTCGTGCTGCCCGAAGCGGACGAGACCGGGTTTGTCGCCGTCCGCCTGCCGCATGACTGGCAGATCGACCGGGATATGGATCCCGAAGCCCCCGGCAGGGGTACCCAGGGCTTCCTGCGCCGGGAGGAGAAGGGCGTCTATCGCCTGCATCTCTACGGCAAGCCGGAGTGGGTCGGCAAGGAGGTGCGCGTCCTGTTCGACGGCGTCCAGCACTTCAGCACCGTGTACCTGAACGGCCGGGAGATCGCTGCGCAGAAGTACGGCTACGTGCCCTTCTCCGTGCTGCTGGAGGAGCTCAGGATCGGAGAAGACAACGTGCTCTCCGTGCTGGTGGACAACACCGTGACCGGTGAACACTGGTACGGTGCCGGCGCGGACCGCTGGTACTCCGGTGCGGGCATCTATCGCCATGCCTGGCTGCTGGTGGATGAGCCCACCCATTTCGTACATGACGGCCTGCGGGTCTCCGCGGTGCCTGTTTTCCGTGGCCCCTGCGGCGATGTACCGGATGTGGCCGGCATCCGCTGCGAGCGGGCCGACGTCTCCGTGACCGTGGAGGTGGCCGCGCCCACTGCCGGTGACAGCATCCGGCTGACCGTGACCGCACCGGACGGCAACGAGGTCCTGACCGAAACGGCGGCCGCCACGGACCGCACCCAGGCCCTGCTGCGCATCCCCTCCCCCACCCTGTGGAACACGGAGCATCCCGCCTGCTATCTGCTGACCTCCGAGCTGCTGCGGAACGGGCAGGTACTGGACTGCATCCGCAGCACCTTCGGTGTGCGCAGCGCCGTGTTTGATACCGAGGATGGCTTCCTCCTGAACGGCACCAAAACAAAGCTGTGGGGCGTCAACTTCCACCATGATGGAGGCGCCGTGGGTGCCGCCGTGCCGATCGAGGTATGGCGCCGTCGCTTCATCGAGCTGAAGAAGCTGGGGGTGAACACCATCCGCTGCTCCCATAATCCCCAGGCCGAGGAGTTCTACACGCTCTGCGACGAGATGGGCTTCCTGGTCATTGACGAGTTCTGCGACAAGTGGCAGAACAACAACATGTACTTCGATGTGCTGACGGACGACGATCGCCGCAGCGACCTGACACGCATGATCCGCCGGGACGCCAACCATCCCTGCATCATCCTGTGGAGCGTGGGCAACGAGATCGGTACCCAGTACTCCGAATATTTCTTTGACACCCTGCAGATGCTCTGCGATCACGTCCGTAAGGAGGATCCGACCCGTCCGCTGACCGCCGCGCTGATCGGCTTTGTCATCAAGGAATACAACGACATCACGCCCCTGGGCAAAAAGCTGGCAGTCTTCAAGCGCTATTCTGAGATCGTGGATGTGCTGATGGGCAACTATATGGAGCAGCTCTACGAGAAGATCCGCGAGTACGGCATCCGCAAGCCCATCATCGGCTCTGAGGTCCGCATGTTCTACCGCCATGATGAGCGCACCATGAACACCGTGGACATCGGCCGCGAATCCCCCTACGATATCGTTCGCCGCCATGACTGGGTCTGCGGCGCCATCCTCTGGGCCGGCTGCGATTACCTGGGCGAAAGCAGCGGCTATCCCTGCCGCGGCTGGACCGGCAATCCTCTGGACAGCACCGCCGACTGGAAGCACCGCGCCTGGTACTGTGCCTCCCAATTCAGCGCGGAGCCCGTCCTGCGCCTGTGCGTTTATGATGAGACCGAGCCCTGGGATATGGCCCGCGGCCTGTGGGGCTTCCCGCAGATGCGCAGCCACTGGAAGTACAACACCGTCGAAAAGGTGCTGCACGTATGCGCCATGACCAACTGCGATATGGTCAAGGTCTACCAGAACAGCCAGACCGTCCGCACCGCCTATCCCGCCGAATCCCGGGACGGCATGGCGCACTTCTACATTCCCTTCATCCCCGGGGTGCTCCGGGCAGAGGGCTACATCAGCGGCCGCAAGGTCTGCGAGGACCTGCTGACCACCGACCACGGCCCCGATGTGCTGCGCGTGGAGTTGGACCGGGACACCCTCCCTGCCGACGGTGAGAGTGTCGCCTTTGTGGATGTTTATCTGGAGGACACCCACGGCCGCCGCTTCTGCCTGGAGGACAAGCCGGTGGAGGTTGCCGTGACCGGCAGCGCTTCCTTTGTCGTCCTGGACTGCGGCAACTGGATGGACACCACCCGCTTCACCGTTCCCCGGCGCAATACCTTCAACGGCCACGCCATGATCCTCCTGCGGGCCGGTGAGACCGCCGGAGACGCGGAAGTCACCGTGAAGGTGGAAGGCTTTGAGCCCAGGGTCCTCCGTCTGCGGGTACAATAAAACGCATAGGAAAAGCAGGAGCCGCCCGCCCGGGGCGCTCCTGCTTTTGTTATTCGGATAACAGCTGAATGGCCTTGATTTCCGATTCGGAGACCGTCATGTACAGCGTGTGCTGATTGGTGTAGATCACCATGCCCGGAGCCGCGCCGCCGGGCTTTTTTACGTACCGCCGCAGCGTGTAGTCGATGGGTACCATGCTGCTGCGCTGGCCCTTGGAATACCATGCCGCCAGCCTGGCCGCCTCCAGCAGGGTCTGATCCGGGATCTCCCCCTCCTGCCGGATGATCACATGGCTGCCGGGCATATCCTTGGCATGGAGCCAGGTCTCATTGGGCCGGGCCCCGGTGGTCAGCCGATCATTCTGTGCCGCGTTCTTGCCTACATGGATCTCAATGCCGTCGGAGGACAGATACCGGTAGGGCTTGCTCTGAGGCAGGGCCCGCTGCTGGCGCCGGTTGGTGTTGCGCTTCATGTACCCGGCACGGACCAGCTCCTCCCGGATCTCCTCCAGCTCGCTCTCGCCCACGCACTTGCCCACGTCCAGCAGGCTGCTTTCCAGGAAGTCCAGCTCCGCCAGGGTCTTTTCCTTCTGCTCCGCCGCCGTCTTCCGGGCCGAACGGGCCTTCTGATATTTTTTAAAGTATCGCTGGGCATTCTGCTGGGGCGTCAGCTGATTGTCCATGGGTACCGTCAGCTTTCCGCCCTGTTCGTCATAGAAGTTGTCCAGCTCCGCAGCGGTCATGCCCTTGTGCAGCTGCCACAGATTGGCATTGATCAGCTCGCCCATGATACGGAACTCTTCCATCCGCTCGGCGGAGGCCAGCTCCTCCTCCTGGAGGGCCAGCTTCTTTTCGCAGCGCTCGATCTGCCCTTTCAGCAAGCGCACCATGGCCGCGCTCTTCTGGTTGATGCGGTCCTTGGCGTCCCTTCCGCCGAAGTAACGCTCCAGGGCCTCGCTCAGGGTACCGCAGACCTTCTGGCGTTCCAGCGGCTGGCTCAGATACGGGAAAGCGAAGACCTCCATGGGATCCCCCGCATCATCCAACAGCACCCGTGGCTCCGCCATGTCCGGCAGTCTGTGCAGGAAGTCCGCCAGCCGTGCCGCTGTTTCCGTCAGGTCTCCGGAGCGGTCCGTTCCCGGCACCAGCACCCGCATGGCCAGCTCCTTCGCCGCCTGGGTGGACAAGCCGTTCACGCTGCCCATCAGTGCCTTGAACAGCGGCACATCGCCCTGGGTCTGCAGCTTTGCCGTCAGCGCCTCCGCGGTCATCTCTTCCGGCGTCAGCTTGTCCTGGGCGGGCGGCGCCTCGTAGATCAATCCCGGCTGGATCTGCCGCACCCGGCTCATCTCGGCGTTCACATGCCGCGCCGCCTCCAGGATGCGACCATCGCCATCCACCAGTGTCAGGTTGGAATGTCGGCCCATGATCTCCAGGATCAGCCGCCGGAGCACGTGATCGCCCAGCTCATTCACCACGTCGATATCCACATGCACCACGCGGTCTCCGCCGATCTGCTTCACGCTCAGCACCCGGCCGCCCAAAAGCTGCTTGCGCAGAAGCATGCACAGGGCCGGTGGCTCCAGCGGGTTCGGGAAGCTCTGGGCGGTCAGGTGGCACCGGGCATTATTCGGAGACGCACATAGAAGCAGGCGGCGATTTTCGCTGCCTGCCCGAATCAACAGGATCACGGTGTCCTTTTCCGGTTGATTGATCTTATCCACCCGGCCCCCGGCCAGAAGGCTGTCCAGCTCCCTGGCCGCAAAGCCGATGGTCAAGCCATCCATGGGCATGGTCTGTTACTCTCCGTCCGTATCGTCTTCCTCATCCATCATCGCCAGGAACTTCTCGAAGACCGCGGTCTCCAGGTCCTCGTCCTCCACCGCGACATAGATGTCATTGCCGTCGTCATCCTGCTCGATCTTCATGATGACCACCTCGGCGTCCTCATCGTCCTCATCGTCCTCACCGGCCTCGGTCAGGATCAGATACTCGCCGCCCTCATGCTCCACCGTGGTAATATACTCAAACTCCACCGTATCGCCGTTCTCGTCGATCATCTCGATGATGTTGCTTTCCATCTCTTCATTCATTTCACTCATGGTCTTTTCCTCCTTCTGTTCTGTTTCCCGCAGGCTGTCCAGATACTGCTGCAGGATGACCGCCGCGGCCACCTTGTCCACATGCTGCTTGCGGTCGGCCCGGCTCATGTTGTCCTCCAGGAGCGCCTCCTCCGCCGTCACGGTCGTCAGGCGCTCATCCTGATAATACACGGTCAGCCCGGCTTTTTCAAGCTGTTCGCAGAATTTCTTCACCTTTTCCGTCTGGAAGCCCGCGGTACCGTCCATATTCAGGGGCAGGCCGCTGAGCACCAATTCGGTATCATACTCCGCGCACAGCTGCTTCACCCGCTTGACGTCCGGCCCCCAGCCCACCCGATGGATCACCTCCACCGGCGTAGCGATCAGCCGGGTCTCGTCACTGACGGCCACCCCGATGCGGACATCGCCCACATCCAGGCACAGGATCCGTTCATTCATACGCTCACCTCACCGGGACCTTGTCCGCGTTGGGGCCCACCAGGGCAACGCAGGACTCGGCGGACAGGATCCTGTGCGCCATCTCCATCACGCCGTCCTTCGTCATGGCCTCCATCACAGCCACCCGCTCCTCCGTGCTGATCAGCCGATCCCGCAGGAGCAGGCTGCGGCCCATGGACTGCATGCGGCTGCCCGGGCTCTCCAGACTCATCAGCAGCCCGGCACGCATCTGGGTCCGGGTATCCCTGAGCTCCTTCTCCGTGATGCCGTCCCGCAGCAGCCGGTCGATCTCCCTGCGGATCTCCAGCAGCACCGGCTCGGCGTTCTGGGGATTCACGCCCGCGTAGATGCCGAAGGTCCCACAGGTCTCATAGCTGTTGGTATAGGAGTAGATGGTGTAGCAGGCGCCCATCTCCTCGCGGATGCGCTGGAACAGCCGGGAGGACATGGCCCCGCCCAGGATGCCGCACACCGCGTTCAGCTCGCACTGCCCCTTGGCGTTATAGGCCAGGCCCGGATACCCCAGGCACAGGTGCGTCTGCTCGATATCCTTCACCCGGATGCCCGTCTTTCCCGTCAGCGGCCGCTGCTCAGTCATGCCCTCCGGCGTGCCGTCGCTCTGCCAGTCGCCGAAATATCGGGCGCACAGGGCTTCGATGCGCTCCGGATCATAGTTGCCGGAGATGGCCAGCACCGCCTGCTTCGGATCATAGCGCCGGGCACGGTAGTCCGCGAGATGCTGCCGGGTATAGGCTGCCACCTGCTCCGCCGGTCCCAGGATGGGCATGCCCAGGCTCTGCTCCCCGAAGATAGTGGCGCTCATCAAGTCCGCCGCCAGATCCTCCGGAGAGTCCTCATCCATGGCGATCTCCTCCAGGATGACGCCCCGTTCCTTTTGAAGCTCCCCGTCATCCAGCGTGGCCCGTACAGACAGGTCCGCCAGCATATCGATGGCCAGCTCCAGGTCCTCATCGATCACCTTGGCATAGAAGCAGGTGCTGTCTTTACCCGTGAAGGCATTCATGTTGCCGCCCACGGCGTCCATCTCTTCGGAGATCTGCCGGGCCGTACGGGTCGTCGTTCCCTTGAACACCATATGCTCCAGAAAATGGGACAGGCCATTCTCCTCCGGCCGCTCCATGGCGGAGCCGGTGTGATGCCAGATGCCCACGGAAACGGTACGGAGGTAGGGCAGCCGCTCGCCTACGATGCGCAGACCGTTCGGCAGGGTCCAGCGGTCGGTCTTCTGCTCCTCACCCGTGAAAAGTTGTGTACTCATCCGATGACTGATCCTTTCCCCTGAAAGAAGAAATGGATTGCCAGGGGTTCGGACCGCCTGGCAATCCATGGTCTCACATCCAAAGCTGCCCCGAAGGTTTCCAAAGGGCGATCGGAAAGCCCTTTGGTCGCGCCCGCAGGCGCGAAATCCTTTTGAGCCTCATTCAGACATACATAGTATCAATTAGTTCCGACCGCTGTCGCGACGGGGAGGACGGCTGCGGAAGCCCGCGCCACCCTCGGTATGACGGGGAGCGGTGCTCTGCTCGTACACCATGTCGTTGCGGATCAGGTTGATACGGCCCTGAGCGTCGATCTCATTGACCTTGACCTCCAGCTCGTCGCCGATCTTCACCACATCCTCCACCTTCTCCACGCGGTGGTTGGCCAGCTTGGAGATATGGATCATGCCATCCTTGCCGGGAGCCAGCTCCACGAAGGCGCCGAAGTTCATGATGCGGACCACCTTGCCGGTGAACACATCGCCCACTTCGATATCCTTGGCAATGCCCTCAATGATCTTGCGGGCCTTGTCGGCAGCCGCCTGATCGGGGGTGGAGATGAACACGCGGCCATCATCCTCGATGTCGATCTTCACGCCGGTCTCGGCGATGATCTTGTTGATCATCTTGCCGCCGGGTCCGATGACCTCACGGATCTTCTCGGGATTGATGGTGAAGCGGATGATCTTGGGCGCGTACTGGCTCAGCTGCTCACGGGGCTGGCCCAGGCAATCCAGCATGATACCCAGGATATGCAGACGGCCGGCCAGAGCCTGCGTCAGGGCCTGCTTCAGGATCGTGCGGTCAATGCCGGCGATCTTGATATCCATCTGGATGGCGGTGATACCGTTCATGGTACCGGCCACCTTGAAGTCCATGTCGCCCAGGAAGTCTTCCAGGCCCTGGATATCGGTCAGCACAGCCACCTTGTCGCTCTCGGTGTCCTTGATCAGGCCCATGGCCACGCCGGCCACAGGCGCATGGATCGGAACGCCGGCATCCATCAGGCTCAGGGTGGAGCCGCAGACGGAAGCCATGGAGGAGGAGCCGTTGGAGGACAGGATCTCACTCACCAGACGCATGGCGTAGGGGAACTCCTCCTCAGAGGGGATCACAGGCAGCA
>R14__coassemble_351_pt1 | contig 35074 bp, 36 predicted proteins | sample R14__metabat2_high_PE_026 | metagenome-assembled genome bin R14 | reverse complement strand
GCCTGCTGCACACCCTCGCCGCTGACATCGCGGGTGATGGAGGTGTTCTCGCTCTTGCGGGAGATCTTGTCGATTTCGTCAATGTAGATGATGCCGCGCTGGGCCAGATCGATGTCGTAATCGGCGGCCTGGATCAGCCGGAGCAGGATGTTCTCCACATCCTCGCCCACATAGCCGGCCTCGGTCACGCTGGTGGCATCGGCGATGGCAAAGGGCACATGCAGGATGCGGGCCAGCGTCTGGGCCAGGTAGGTCTTGCCGCTGCCGGTGGGACCCACCAGCAGGATGTTGCTCTTCTGCAGCTCGACGTCGTCATCCTTCTTCTTGCGGCGCTTGCTGATGCGCTTGTAGTGGTTGTAGACGGCCACGCACAGCGCCTTCTTGGCCTGCTCCTGGCCGATGACATACTCATCCAGGGTGGCCTTCATCTCGGCAGGGGTGGGCAGCTTGCCATCGGTGGGCAGGTCGCTGCTGACCGACGGCATGTCATCGCTGATGATCTCCTGGCACAGGTCGATGCACTCGTCACAAATGAACACATTGGGGCCGGCCACCAGCCGCCGCACCTGATTCTGGGTCTTGCCGCAGAAGGAGCAGCGATGAAGGGAACCGCGGGGAAATTCGTCCTTGGGCATGGGTGATCCTCTCTCTCCTCAGTTGCTGCGGCAGTGATCAGGTCTTGCTGCGGGGCTGATAGATCTCGTCGATGATGTGGTAATCCAGGGCCTCGGCGGCGGTCATGAAGTAATCGCGCTCGCAGTCCTGAGCCACCTTGTCCCGGGGCTGGCCGGTCATTTCGCTCATCATGTCCAGCATCTTCTGCTTGGTGCGCATGAGCCATTCCGCGCGGATCTGCACATCGGTGGCCTGACCCTGGGCACCGCCGAGGGGCTGATGGATCATGACCTCGCTGTTGGGCAGCGCCAGACGCTTGCCCTTTTCGCCGGCCATCAGCAGGAAAGCCCCCATGCTGGCGGCCATGCCGATGCACACGGTGCGCACCTGTGGCTTGATATACTGCATGGTATCATAGATGGCCATGCCGGCGGTCACGGAGCCGCCGGGGCTGTTGATGTACAGGCTGATGTCCGCGTCCGGATCCTCCATTTCCAGGAAGAGCAGCTGCGCCACGATGGTATTGGCCATGGCGTCGTCGATCTCACCGGAGAGGAAAACGATGCGGTCCTTCAGCAGACGGGAGTAAATATCGTAGGACCGCTCGCCGCGGCTGGTTTGTTCCACCACATAGGGAATCAGATTCATGAATGATCTCCTTTTGTTCTGTCAACCGATTTACATCTAAAAGTATGCAACCGAAGGTTTCCAAAGGGCGATCGGAAAGCCCTTTGGTCGCGCCCGCAGGCGCGAAACCTTATTTTACAAGACTCAGACGTAAATACAAGTATTACGACTGCAGGAGGAGAGGACGGCCGTCCATCTCCTCCTGCAGAAAATACCTTTTCAATTGAAGCGGGAAGCCGGTTACTTGGTTTCCTCAGCGGGCTTCTCTTCCTCGGCGGCCTTGGGCTTGTCGTTGACGGTGGCGGTCTCCATCATCAGGGCCACGGTCTTCATCACGGCGGCATTGTCCTTCAGGTAGCTCTTCTGGGCATCGGTCAGGCCCTTCTTGAACTCCTCCAGGTCGCGGCCGGAAGCCTCTGCCTGCTCCTTGGTCTGAGCCTCGATGTCCTCCTCGGTGGGCTCCACATTCTCAGCCTTTTTGATGGCCTCCAGCACCAGCTGCATTTTCACGCGGCGGGCGGCCTGGCCATGATACTGCTGGCCCAGCTGCTCACGGGTCTGGCCGGTATACTTCAGGTAGTCCTCCATGCGGAGACCCTGATAGGCCATCTGCAGCTCCATCTGGCGCAGCTGGTTCTCCACCTCAGAGGTGATCATGGCTTCGGGGATGTCCACCTGGGCGTTGTCGGTGGCCTTTTCCACTACCGCGTTCTCGGCGGCAATGCGGTTGTTCTTCTCGGCGTTCTCCTCCAGCTCCTTAACAACGGAGGCACGATAATCGGCGAAGTTGTCGAAGTCACTCACATCGGCGGCGAACTCGTCATCCAGCTCGGGCATCTCGGTCACGGAGATGGTGTTCACCTTCACATGGAACACAGCCTCCTTGCCGGCAAGATTCTCGGCATGGTAGTCAGCGGGGAAGGTCACGGTCAGATCCTTCTCTTCGCCCACGCACATACCCACCATCTGCTCCTCGAAGCCGGGGATGAACTGATGGCTGCCGATGGTCAGGCTCTGGTTCTCGGCGGTGCCGCCGTCAAAAGCCACGCCGTCCACGGTGCCGGCATAGTTCAGGTTCACGTTGTCCATCAGCTGCACGGGACGGTCCATGACCTCCTCGGTACGGCTGGCCTTGGCGCGATCCTGCTCAATGCGGGCATTGATGTCATCCTCGGACACGGTGCGGCGCTCGATCTCCACGGTGAGGTTCTTGTACTCGCCCAGGGTCACGTCCGGATACACATACACTTCAATGGTCATCTTCAGGTCAGCGCCGGTCTCGACCTCGTCCCAGTTGATATCGGCCATGGAAGGACGGTCAACGGGCTCCAGCTTTTCGGCCTCGATGGCGTTTTCATACATATCGGGGAAAATGGCGTCCAGGGCATCCTCATAGAACACGCCCTTGCCATACATGTTCTGGATCACAAAGCGGGGAGCCTTGCCCTTGCGGAAGCCGGGAACATTGATCTTGGCACGGTTCTTCAGATAGGCCTTCTGAACGGCGGCATCAAACTCCTCGGCGGGGACGACAAAGGTCAGCTTGGCCTGATTGCCGGAGATCTTTTCATAGGTATAGCTCATGTGGAATAATCCCTCCTGATGTTGTCCGGGATCCTTTTCCCGGCACATGGTTCTGCCCTGCATATTGGCACAGCTTGCATTGTATCACAGAAATCGGGCCGATGCAACCGCTTTTTGGCCTGTTTTCCGTCAATTTCCGATATAGCCCTCCACCAGCGATGAGGTGCCGATGTACAGAAATTCGGATTCCCGGCGGGCATTGCCGGCAGCATTGTTGGCACCGCCGACGGTACAGATCTGCTTGCCCATGAAGCAGATGACGGAGGTCTCGCCGCCGTCCAGGTTGAAGGCGACCGTGCAGCCCTTGCTCTGCATCAGCTCGGTCATCCAGGCGATGGACGCGCCCTTGCTCTCCTTGTGGCGGCCTTCCAGCATCACCGCCCAGTAGTGACCGGGCTCCACCATACCCAGGGCGGTACGGGGAGCGTTTTCCTTGCCGAAGCGATAGACATCATCGTTGATCATACCGTCGCGGATCATCCAGGGGCCGAAGCTGTAGACCTGACTGACGCCCATGTCGATGTATTCCTCGGCGGTCTTTTCGTCGGAATCGTAGACCTCCATACGCCCGTCCGGATAGACGGCCAGGCAGTCCAGATTGGGAAAACCGGAATAAGTGGACGGTTTGGTCTTGCTCCAGAAGATCTTGCCATCCCGGATGAGGATGCCGACCTTGGCGTTCTTCATGGAATAGCGTCCGCAGGCGTAATCTCCGTTGATGGCCAGCACACAGCCATTCTCGGAAGTGACCAGATAGGGCCAGCGGGCGGTGCTGAAATGCTGCCCCTCCACTGCCTGGGCATTGCCCCAGACTTCTCCGTCAGCAAAGACCTACGCTTCGTACCAGATCAGCTTCCGGGGCTCGGTGGCATAGCGGCGGATGATCTCCACGTGCAGGGTAGAGGAGCAGTAGCGCCAGACGCCGATATCCGGGTTTTCGTAAACAAATTCGCCATCGGAAAGGAAACCGCGCTCATCCATCATGGTGGGCCATTGTCCGTCTTCGGGAATAATGGGCTCCTCCCCCACGGCGGTGGCGCTGCCCTGACCGGAGGTTTCGCCGGAGACGGTGCCTGTGGAGGTGATCAGCGATCCAGCCTCCTTGAGCGCGTCCGCGGCGGGATCGGCATATGCTGTGCTGAAAAGCAGCGCAAGGCACAAGGAAAACAAAATCATTTTACGGAACGTCATAAAGCGGGAACCTCTCAAAAGGAATCATTCGGCGGGAACATATCCCTCTACTAAAGTGCTTGTACCGATATACAGCAGTTCTGAGGCACGGCGGGCATATTTCTTCTGGATGGGCGCGGCACCGACCGTGCAGATCTGTTTGCCCATGAACTCAATACTGGCTGTGCGGCCGCCATCCAGGTTGAAGGCGGTAGTGCAGCCCAGCTAGGCCATTCTCTGAGCGACCCACCATACCGTGCTGCCGGTGCTGTTCTTATGCCTGGCTTCCACCATGATGGCCCAGTAATGCCCCTTCTCCACCATGCCGATGGCAGTACGGGCGGCAGAGGTGGAATAGTCATAAAGCCGGCACTTCGTTTCATTCAGTACGCCGTTCCGGATCAGGGTGGGGCCGAAGGAAAGCACGTGCTTCACCCCCATGGCGATGAATTCCTCCGCCGTTTTTTCAGCGGTATCGTAGACCTCCATGTTGCCGTCCTCATACAGCGCCAGGTTGCTCAGGGGAGGATAGCCTTTGTAGCTTGCGGTTTTTGTCTTTTCCCACAGGATCTCTCCGTTGCGGATGGCAAGGCCGACGGAGCTGTCTTTCTTGCTCCAACGGTAGTTCAACTCATCGGAGTTGATGGCCAGCACACAGCCGTGGCTGGCTGCGATGACCGGCTGCAGCTCGGTGGTGCTCACATACTTTCCGTCCTCGGCCTGCACCAGATCCCAGCCGCCCTCAGCGCTCCAGACCTCGGCTTCATACCAGATGCGTTTCGGCTTTTCCGTCTGGGTATGGCGGGTGATCTCTACCTTCAGCGTGGAGGAGCAGTAGCGCCAGACGCCGTTTTCATTGTCTTCAAAGACAAACTCTCCGGCATCCAGATAGCCGGCCCCGTTCAGAGCCGGCCAGTTGCCGTCCTCTGTAGTAATCAGTGCAGTTGATTGGACGGAATCGGAAAAAACCGTTAGCTCCGCATTGCAGTGTACAGCGATAAAGAGGAACAGCAGGCAGAGTAAAGAGCAGAGCAGGCGGAAATTCATTCGGCACTGCTCCCTTCATAGCCCTCTACCAGGGCAGAGGTGCCGATCGCAAGGAATTCGGCACCCTTGCGGGCATAGCCCTTGACGCTGCTGGACTGCCCTACCACATTGATCTGCTTGCCCATGAAAAGCATGCAGGCAGTCTGACCGCCGTCCAGATTGAAACCGACGGTGCAGCCGCGGGCCAGCAGCAGCTCGGCCATTTCCTTCACAGAGGCGCCCTTGCTGTTCTTGTGCCGGCCTTCCATCATGATGGCGATATAATGCCCTTTTTCGATCATGCCGATGACCGTGCGGGGAGCGTTCCTGGTTTCAAAGTAATTGACCGCTTCGGTGTTCAGTATGCCATCACGGATCAGGTAGGGACCGAAAGCGAAAACGTCGGTGGCGCCCATATCAAGGTATTCCTGAGCGGTCTTTTCGTTGCTGTCGAACACCTGCATATCGCCGTCCGGGAACAGGGCCAGGGTATCCAGGTTGGGGAAACCGCGATAGGAAGCGGACTTGGTATGGGAGGAAAAGATCTGACCGTCCCGGATGAGGATGCCCACCTTGCTGCGCTTGCTGGAGCTCTTGGTCCAGGCCCAGCGGCCGCAGGCGTAGTCGGCATTGATGGCCAGCACGCAGCCGCGCTTGGAGCAAACATTGACCGGCCAATCCAGGGTGGAGAAGTGCTTGCCCTCCACATTTTCGGCGGTATCCCAGACTTCGCTGAGAGACCAGACCTCGGCCTCATACCAGGTCATGACCCGGGGCTCTGTGGCTGTTTTGCGCAGGATCTCCACCTTCAGGGTAGAGGAGCAGTAGCGCCAGACGCCGTTTTCCGCATCCTCGGTAACGAACTCTCCCTCATCCAGAAAGCCCTGAGCATTCAGCGCGGGCCAGCCGGTCTCGTCCGGCATGTCGTCCAGAAGGATCGTTTCTGCTTCGTCGTCTTCCGGTTCCTCAGAAACGGAAAGCTCCGCCGAAGCGGAGAAAAGGAACAGCATAAAGATGGTCAGTACAGAGATCCAAAGACGAATCGTAGGGAATGGTTTGGACATGATGAAATCCTTTCAGTCAGGCATTGTTGCCCATCATACGCTGCAGCAGCTCCCGGTAGCCCTGCTCCGCGCCGCCCAGATCCCGGCGGAAGCGGTCGATATCCATGGGCTCATGGGTGCGGGCGTCCCAGAAGCGGGCGCTGTCCGGGCTGATATCATCCGCCAGCAGCATCTGCCCATGCCAGCGGCCGAACTCCAGCTGGAAGTCGATCAGCTCCACGCCGATCTCATGCATATAATCGGTGAGCAGACGGTTGATCTTCAGGGCCGTGGCGGTGATGTAGTCCATTTCCTCCCGGGTAGCCAGCTTCATGGCCTGAATGTGGCTGATGTTGACCAGCGGATCATCCAGCGCTTCGTTCTTGTAGAGGAACTCGATCACCGGCGGCTCCAGCGGTTCTCCCATCGACAGGCCGAGCCTTTCGGCAAGGGAGCCTGCGACCCGGTTACGTACCTTGACCTCGATGGGCAGCATTTCCACCTTGCGGATCACACTCTGACGGGGATCCAGCCGGGAAACATAATCGGTCGGAACACCGTTCTTTTCAAGCATTTCAAACAGCGTCTGGCAGATAGCGTTATTGACCTCACCCTTGCCGAGAATACGGCCGCGCTTCAGTCCGTGGAAGGCCATGGCTTCATCCTTGAAGTAAACCACCGCCAGCTCCGGATCATCCGTGTTGTAGATCCGCTTGCTTTTCCCTTCCCGAAACAGATTGCCGATTTGTACCATGCTCGCGCCTCGCTCTCCCAAAAGATGAACAAAATATATTGTATCAGATTTTGGCCCCTTCGGCAAGGGGAGATTGATTAATTGCTTCATCCAAAAGCAAAAGTCCCGTGCGGAAGGACAGCGCTGCCTGCTGCGACATGATCACGTTGCTGATGCCCAGGGGGTAGCGCTGGGTCAGCGTGGCATCGGTCAGGGGCCACTCGGTCCCCTGCAGGGTAATGCCTTCCACCTGTTCAGAAAAAGCCAGCAGGGACAGCAGCCGCCCTTCCCTGCGGGGAAGAGTATAGGTTCCGGGGGCCAGAATAGTCAGATCATTCAGGGCATCTACCGCCCGGAAGGATTCTCCCCGCAGGGCTCCGTCCGCCATCAATTGAAGGCAGGCCAGGGTGTGATCCACCCTTCCACCCAGGCATCCGGCCAGCAGGAACTCCCGGTAGCCACGGTCCCGCCCTTCCTGAATGCAGACGCCCAGATCGGTATCATCCTTGTGTACGGAAAGAAAGCGCAGGGGCACTTTTCCGTTTTCCGGGGGAGGCAGCGTATCGAAATCGCCGATGACCAGATCGGGAGTCAGGCCGGACCGCAGTGCCGGTCGGTAGCCCCCGTCGGCGCAAAGCAGCAGATCGCCCGGACCGGGTGTCAGCGCTTCAAGACACTCTCCGCGGTACAGGGGACAGATGATGATGCACTTAGCCATGAGCGTTCTCCTTACGCAAAAGGAGGCAAGCCACAGGGCCTGCCTCCGCAGATTCTTAGGGATTAGGCTTCGGGAGCCTCTTCGGGATTGACCAGCTCGAACTCTTCCTCGGCGGGAGCTTCCAGAGCTTCCTCCTCCAGCACCTGACGGATGCTCAGGGAGATGCGCTTGGCCTCGGTGTCCACATTCAGGACCTTCACGCGGACGACGTCATCCACCTTCACGGCATCCTCCACCTTGGCGACCTTCTTCACGTCGCACTGGCTGATGTGCACCAGGCCATCCAGGCCGGGCTCCAGCTCCACGAAGGCACCGAAGGTGGTGATACGAACGACCTTGCCCTCCACGATGGAGCCGACGGGATAGCGCTCGGCGGCGTTGTCCCAAGGCTGGGGCATCAGCTGCTTGTAGCCCAGCTGGATGCGCTCACGCTCGCGATCCAGGCTCAGCACCTTCACGTCCACTTCCTGACCGGGCTTCACCACATCAGAGGGATGCTTCACACGGCCCCAGGACAGATCGGTGATATGCACCAGGCCATCCACACCGCCGACGTCCACAAAGGCGCCGAAATCGGTCAGACGACGAACGATGCCATGGATCACGATGCCCTCTTCCAGGCGGTCCCAGGCTTCCTTCTTCTTGGCGGCGGACTCCTCCACGATCACGGCCTTGCGGCTGGCCACGATGCGCTTCTTCTTCTCGTCCACTTCGATGATCTTCAGCTTCATATCCTTGCCAACGAACTCGCCGATCTTCTCGACATAACGGTTGGCGATCTGGCTGGCGGGCACAAAGGCACGCACGCCGCCGACATCCGCCAGCAGGCCGCCCTTGACGGCTTCCTTGCCCACGCCGTCCACATACTCGCCGGCCTCATACTTGGCCATCAAAGCTTCCCAGGCCTTGCGGTTAACGATGTTACGCTGGCTCAGAAGCACGTTGCCTTCGCCGTCGTTCACCTTCACGACCTCGACTTCGATTTCGTCACCGACCTTGACATCTTCCTGAGTCAGGTCAGAGCGCTTAATCAGGCCGTCAGACTTGTAGCCGATATTGACGCATACTTCGTCATCGGTAATCTGCACTACCGTGCCGGTTACGGTCTGGCCGTTGTGGATGCGGACCATGCTGGCCTCGATCTGGGCCATCAGATCATTCTCATCCGGGGTGACCTGGGTCTTGTTCTCGTCGATCATTTGGGTGACAACCTCCTTAAGTGAACCGTCCGGCGTGGAAGCACCGGCGGTAATTCCTACATTATCGGAATTGATATTTGCAAAGGCAGGCGGTATTTCCGCCGCGCTCTCTACCAGAATGGTCTTTGGACAGATCTGTTTGCACAGGGCATACAGCTTCTGCGTATTGGCACTTTTCCTTCCGCCCACGACGATCATGGCATCGGAACGGGCAGCCAGCTCGCGGGCTTCCCGCTGCCGGGTCTCGGTGGCGGAGCAGATGGTACATTTTTCCCCCAGCTCCCGTACGCGGGTACGGAGGACCTTCACGATGGTCTCCCAGCGATCCGGGGGATAGGTGGTCTGGGCGCAGGCAAAGGCTTTTTCCAGCGTCGGAAGCTGTCCCGCTTCTTCGGCGGTGGCGACGACATAGACCGGCCCGTGGGACCAGCCTGCGGTGCCCTGTACCTCCGGATGATTTTTTTCACCCACCAGGATGATGGGCGTTCCGTCCGCGGAAGCCTCGGCGACCGTGCGGTGCAGCCGGTCCACAAAGGGACAGGTCAGATCCAGCACCGGGCAGCCGGCTTTTTGCAGCGCTTCCAGAACGCTGGGCGCCACACCGTGGCTGCGGATGAGCACCTGCCGACCCTGAGCCTCCTCAGGTGTGGCGATCGGAGGGATCCCGCGTAGGCGAAGGGCTTCCACGACCTGCGGGTTGTGGATCAGCTCGCCCAGAGTGCAGGCGGAAACGCCATCCGCCGCTGCCTTCTATGCAGCCTGGACGGCGCGCTTGACACCCATGCAGAAGCCGGCGTGCGGTGCAACCTACAGTGGCATACGCAGCCTCCTTCCACCGAATGCTCTGTTTTCTATGCATTCGACGCGGATTCCATTCTTCCTGCAAGCCTTCAAAAAAAATTTTACAAAGCTACCATCCGTTCCCTGGCCATGGTCACGATGGCATCCACCACGGCGTCAAAGCCCATGCCGGTGGTGTCCAAAGTGACGGCATCCTCCGCGGGACGCAGGGGATCGATGGGCCGGTTCATGTCCTGGTCATCCCGGCGGATCAGATCGGACAGTACCTGCTCATAGGAATCGGGAGCCCCCTTGGCCTGCAGCTCCTTCCAGCGGCGCATGGCCCGCTCCTCGGGAGAGGCGGTCAGGTAGATCTTCAGGGAGGCGTTGGGCAGCACCACGGTGCCGATGTCCCGGCCATCCAGCAGCATGGAGGTCTGGGACGCCAGCTTTTGCTGCAGGGCGACCATGCACTTGCGTACGCCGCCCATGGTGCCCACGGCGGAGGCGGCCATGCTGACCTCGGGGGTACGGATCAGGCCGGTTACATCCTCGCCGTCCACGATGGTCTGCTGGCTGCCGTTCACATAATGGACCTCCATGCTCAGCTGAGCGCAGAGGGCGGTCACGGCGGCTTCATCCTGCAGGGACAGCCCATGCTTCAGGGCAGACAGCCCGACGGAGCGGTACATGGCGCCGGTATCCAGATGGAGGATGCCAAGCTCCCGGGCGACCGCGTCGGCAACGCTGGATTTTCCGGCCCCGACGGGACCGTCCATGGCAATGGTAAAAGACATCTTCTTATCCTCCGGTTTTGTTGTGATCTTGCTGATTTACGTCTGAAAGGTATGCGCCCGAAGGTTTCCAAAGGGCGATCGGAAAGCCCTTTGGTCGCGCCCACAGGCGCGAAATCCTGTCAGATGGCGCGGTGTCCCAGTCCGATGCAGACCTCGTTGAGATGGACCAGGCCCACACCGAAGAAAACGGCCACGGCGATATTGGCACCGCCCCGGGCCACGGCGATCTTGCCGCCCACATTGAGCCCCAGCGCTTTATCGGAGATCTGGCTGATGGCCTAATGGGCCGCGCCGGCCACGGCACCCTCCTCCTGGAAGGTATCGCCGATCAGCCGGTCCCGCTTGGCGGCGGCGATGGTACGCTCCACCATGCGCATGATGGACTGCACATACTCCCCGCCATAATCCACGGCGGAGCCATGGATCCCCAGCGCAAGCAAAGATTCCTTCAAGGCAGCCTCTCCCTCGCGGGTGGCTGTCAGCGCAAGCTGAACGGCAGCACGGGCTACGGCCTTGCTGTCTGGCTCCAGATCCATCAGTTTTTTTCCTCCCGGACATGTAAAGTCGAATCCAACGCAGAAATTATACACTGCTTTTTCCGACGAAACAAGGGGCGGAGAATAAAAAAACGGCAAAGCTCTTTACAATTTACGGACTTTTCGTTACAATAAGCTTACAGGAAACAAGACAGATGAACGGAGTGACTTTCTGTGGATTGGTCGGATCAGACATATGTGGCCACGGCGGCTTTTGGGCTGGAAGGAATTGTGGGCGCGGAGCTTCGGCGGCTGGGCATGAAGCAGGTGAACGCGCAGCCGGGCGGCGCGGTGTTTCACGGCAGCCTGATGGACGCGTTCCTCTGCAATCTGAGGCTGCGCTCGGCGGACCGGGTGCTGCTGGTGCTTTCCGAGCAGGCCTGCCGCAGCTTTGAGGAGCTGTTCCGGCAGGTGAGCGCGATCCCGTGGGAAGCATTGATGCCCACGGATGCGAAGATCAACATCAGCGGCAAGTGTGCCCGCAGTCAGCTGATGAGCGTCCGCGACTGCCAGTCCATCGCGAAAAAAGCGGTCATCGAGCGGCTGAAGCGGACGACCCGCCGCACGATCTTCCCGGAGACCGGTGTTCCTTATCCCATCGATGTAAGCATCCACGCGGACAACTGCCGGATTACGCTGGATATGTCCGGGGACGCGTTGAACCGCCGGGGCTATCGCACCTGGAACGGGGAAGCGCCCCTGCGGGAAACGCTGGCAGCCTCCCTGGTGGAGCTGAGCCCCTGGCGGCCGGGCGTGCGGCTGCACGACCCCTGCTGCGGTACCGGCACCCTGCTGATCGAGGCGGCCTTCCGGGAAGGACACCGGGCACCCGGCATGCTCCGTACCTTTGCCTGCGAGCAGTATCCCTTCTTCCCGAAGAAGGAGGCGGAAGCGCTGCGGCGGACTGTACAGGGGGAGTATGAGCCGGAGCGCATCGGCGGCATCAGCGGCTCGGATATCGACCCCAACGCGCTGGAGCTGGCGGGACGACATGTGCGCCAGGCCGGGCTGGAGGGGAAGATCGACCTGTCCTGTCAGCCGCTGGAGCAGCTGCAGCTACAGGATGAACGCGGCGTGTTCCTGTGCAATCCGCCCTATGGCGAGCGGCTTTCCGACCGCAAGACCTGCGAGAAGCTGTACGGCGAGCTGCACAAGCTGAAAAACCGGCACCCGGGCTGGAGCCTGTGCGCCATCTCCTCCGATCCCGCCTTTGAGCGCGCCTACGGCAAGCGGGCGGACAAGAAGCGCAGACTGTACAACGGACGCCTGGAGTGTGAATTCCTCATCTATCTGTAAAAAAGTGAAGGGAGGCAGAAAGCGTGAACGTAGCGCAGATGCTGACACCCAAGGTATGCACCAATTATCTGCTGAATACCCATACGGTCCGGCAGGGGCTGGAGATCATGCAGCGGCACCGGTACACGGTGATGCCTGTGCTGGATGAGAACGGCCTGTACCTGGGCTGCCTGTCTGAGGGAGACCTGCTGCGGCATTTGCTGACCATCGGCTCGGCCCGGCTGCAGGATCTGGAGAAGGAAAAGGTGGATGCGCTCTACCGGACGGACCTGGCCAAGCCGCTGAACATGTTGTCCACCATGCAGGAGGTGACTACCGCGGTACTGCAGCAGAACTTCGTGCCGATCATTGATGACCGGGGCTTCTTCTGCGGCCTGGTGACCCGAAGGAATTACATTGAATGCCTGGCACCTTACGCTTACGGATTTTCCGGAAACTCCGGAGATCCGGCATAAGAAAACCGCCTCGTTCCGACAAGGAGCGGGGCGGTTTTCCTGTTGATCTGCATAAAAGCAGATATCCGAAGGTTTCCAAAGGGCGATCGGAAAGCCCTTTGGTCGCGTCCGCAGACGCGAAATCTTTATTTGGTGACCTGCAGGCCGTTGGGAATGGAACGGAAGGAGCTGAAGGGATACACGACGCAGGCGACCTTGCCAACGATCATGTCGCGGGTGATGGGGCCCACGCTGCGGCTGTCGTTGGAGTTGTTGCGGTGGTCACCCATGACGAAGTAGTAGCCCTCGGGCACGGTGTACTCGGCGAAGTTGGTCAGGTAACCGGAGCGGTAGGCATCGCTGATGTAGGGCTCATCATACTTGGTGAACTCAGTCTCCCCGGCGGCCTTCAGGTAGAGGTAGCCGTTTTCCAGCTTCAGGGTATCCCCGGGCAGGCCGATGACGCGCTTGACGAAGTTGGTGTCCCCGACGATACCGAACAGGCCGGAGCTCTTGCGGTCGGGATAGTTGCAGATGACCACATCAAAGCGCTGAGGATTGCCGCCGACGGTGAATTTGATATCAGTGAAGGGGATGCTGGCGGTGGAGTACTCGTACTTGGTGACCACCATGATCTCGCCGTCCACCAGGGTATCGTTCATGGAGGCGCCGTCCACCTTGACCGGCTCGAAGATGAAGGTGCGGATGACGAAAGCAATCAGCAGGGCGGCAACGATGGTGACGACCCACTCCAGAATATTCTGGGCAAGGGTCTTCGGCTTCTTTTCTTTCTTGGCCATGGGTGATTTACCTCTTTTCAAATCAGTAGAGTGATCAGTCTTCGGGGGTGGCACCGAGCCGGGTCAGCTCCGCGTCCACCATTTCCTTGCTGGCGTAGTTCAACGGAGAGAAGCGGCCGTTGCGGCACTTCTGCAGGCGCTTGATGGCCTCGTCAGTGTTGCCCTTCTCCAGGTCATAGCGGGAAAGGAACCACAGGGTGTCGATCTGGGAATCCTTTTCCTCAATGGCTTTTTGGAAAATGGGCAGCGCGGCTTCCTTGTCCCCCAGCACGCGATAGGTGAACTGGGCCATGTTGTCCAGGCAGACGGCATCCTCGTCGTCGTAGTCCAGCGCCTCCTCCAGGAAGGCCTTGGCCTTGGTGACCAGCTGCTCCCATTGCTGATAGGGCGTCAGCTGGGGCTCGGCGGGAGCGGCGGGCGCTTCGGCGTTTTCAGCCGCTTCTTCCGCAGCGACGTCTTGTACAGGCTCGACAGGCGCGGGCTCGGTCTCTTCAGGCTTCTGCTCGCACTTGACCACGTACAGATAGCCCAGCGTCTCATACACCAGACCGGAGGGCGCCTTGGCATGCTGGCGCTCCAGGATGCTGATGCCCTTGTCGATCTCGCCCAGCTTGTACACGCAGGCGGCGTAGTTGCAGAAAAGCTGCATCTTCTGCTCCGCGGTCATGCCGGGCGTCTTCTGGATCTTGACCAGCAGATCCCTGGCCTTCTGGAATTCGGCGGAGCGCACCAGCAGGGAGGAGTAAGCCAGCAGGTTCCGGGGATTGTCCATACCGGCGTTGTAGGCCTCCTCATAGAGCTTCAGCGCTTCGGCATAGTTGCCCTTGCTGTGCTGGGCATAGGCCTGCTGGCCCTTCAGATTGGCAAGAAAACCCATGATATCAGTCCTTTCTCGATCCGCTCCGGACAGCACCGGGCTGCCGGAGGCGTTGCATCATTTTGCTGAGTCGGGCATAACGGGCCTGCAGCTCCTCCCGCTGGGTGGTCTGCTCCGGCGTATCCAGCAGGCTGGGTTCGGCCAACAGGGCCAGCCCCTGCCGCGTCATCCGCAGGGCAACGGGAAGATCGTGTGCCGTATGCTCATAGTATTTCGCCAGTTCAATGTAAGGAGCGGCACCGCCCTCCCGGCGTTCCAGCATCTTTTGCCAGATGGCGGCGGCGGTATCCTTCTCTCCGGACCGCCGATAGCTGGCGGCCAGACGGAGCTGCCCCTGGGCGTGCAGCCTCCCGGAGGAGACCAATCGGTAGCAGCGGCGCGCCTCCTGGGGATGGTGCATCCGCTCCATGGCCAGCCCCATGGCATACAGATCCTCGCCGTGGGTCACGCTTTCTGGCGCGGTGTACATGCGGTGCATGTGGGCCAGCAGCGTACACATGCTGGCCACATCCTGCTCGTTGTGCTTCAGCACCTCGTCCAGCAGGTGAAGCTCTCCGGTCTGCAGCATGGCAAAGAAGCGCTTCGGGGCCTCGGAGCCGGGCAGATCGTTTTCGCGGGGCTGTCCCAGGATGCACTCCTCCAGACGGCCCAGGCTGCATTGCCGCAGCCGCAGCTTGAAGGTACGCCGGGCAATGTGCAGCAGGTCGATATCCGGCTTGTCCAGGCAGTCCGGCCGCATGCGGTTCATCAGGAAGCGGGTGCGCAGCAGGGGGAGGTCGAAGCTGCGGCCGTTGAAGGTGCACAGCACATCATAGTGCGCGAGCAGGGCCTGCAGCTCCTTCAGCTGGGCGGCCTCCTCGGGGTAATCCCGCAGCACATACTGGTGGACCTCAAAGCCCTACGGCGTCAGGAAGCCCACGCCGATCATGAAGGCGACCGTGCCGGCTCCCTGGAATCCGGTGGTCTCGGTATCCAGATAGAGCACCCGGCAGGGATCAAAGGGCTCCGGCAGTTCATCGCCCTGCATCAGCATCAGCGCTTCCCGGGTGACCTCCTCCGCGCCGGGGAACTCCTCCGGAGGATGCAGGTGCATCACGTGCAGGCACTCCGGCACCCTGGCCTCTATTGGCGCGGCAGGCTGGACCTTGGGGCGGCTGCTGATGGCGTTCAGCTTGTCGCGGAGGTTCATGAGAGCCCTCCCAGCAGGGTGCGGAGGATATAGATCGCGGTGCGCTTTCCGTCCTCGCCGATCTCGCTGACCGGTCCGGCGCAGCTGGGACAGCCGTATTCACAGCCACAGCCGGTCACGATATCCAGCGCCCGGTCCAGCAGTACCTCCTGCATGCTCCAGGCCTTCTGGGCCAGACCGATGCCGCCGGGGCAGTTGTCGTAGAGGATTACGGTGGGCTTGTCGGTAATGGGGCTCTTGACCTGATACAGCACGGCCACATCCAGCGGAGCGCACATCAGGTACAGGGGCGCCACAATGCGCAGCAGGTTGGCCACGCCCAGCATGCCGTTTTTGAGGGTGTCGCTGCTCAGCGCATCGCACAGGCCGTCCGGTAGCGTCCACCACATGGCGGTGGTGTGCATGTCGGTCTCCGGCAGACGCACATGGCCGAAGCCCAGGGTCTCGTGGGTATCAAAGCGGATCTTCTTGAACATGGTCACCAGCGTGGAGACCTTGATCTCGCCCAAAGCCCGCACGGCGCCGCCGGACATGTCTTCCTGCTGCTCAATATCCAGCAGGCTCAGGTTCACGTTCAGGTCCGCATCGGTATAGTAGCCCACGTCCACCTGACGGATGAAGGCCTTGCAGGCGTCAAAGTCCAGCTTTTCCACCTGATACTGTACGCCCTCATGCATATAGATGGCGTTCTCATGCAGCAGCATGGGCACGGTATAGCGGTCCATTTCGCCGATGACATGGGGATGGGCCGGATCCGTCTGATCGATGATCATGAAGTTCTCTTCGGCGGAGGCGGCCCGCAGGCTGATCTCGCTGGCGGGGAAATCCTCCGCGGCCCAGTGATACCTTCCGCCCACATGGCGCAGGATGTTGGCGTCTGCCAGGTAATCCATCAGGGTATCCGGCGCGGGAGCGTTGCCGAAGGCGTCTCCATCCTCAAAGGGCAGCTCGAAGGCGGCGCACTTGAAATGGCTCAGCAGGATATACAGGTTATCCGGATTCAGCAGCGCGTTCTCCGGGGACTGGTGCAGGAAATAGTCCGGATGGCTGACGATGTACTGGTCCACCGGTGCGGAGGAGGCTACATAGAAGACGATGCTGGTGGACTTCCTGCGACCGGCGCGGCCGGCCTGCTGCCAAGCGCTGGCAATGGTGCCGGGATAGCCGCACAGCACGCAGGCATCCAGGGCACCGATGTCAATGCCCAGCTCCAACGCGTTGGTGGAGATGACGGCGTCGATCTGTCCGGCCCGCAGTCCGCGTTCGATCTCGCGCCGCTGGGTGGGCAGGTAGCCCCCGCGGTATCCCCGGACCCGGCCGGCATTCCCCAGGGGATCCCGGACCATGTCCTTCAGGTAGCGGGTCAGCACCTCCACCTGCAGCCGGGAGCGGGCGAAGGTGATCGTCTGGATGCCGCTCTTCAGCAGCATGCCGGAGATCTGCCGGGTCTAAGGCAGGACGCCCTTGCGGATGCCCAGCTGCCGGTTGACCACGGGTGGATTGTAGAACACGAAGTGGCGCATACCCTGCGGCGCCCCGTTGTCATCCACCATGGTGACAGAACGGCCGATGAGCGTTTCCGCCAGCTCCCTGGGGTTGGCAATGGTGGCGGAGCAAAGAATAAACTGCGGATGGCTGCCGTAGAAATCACACAGCCGCATCAGCCGGCGCAGCACATTGGCCAGATTGGAGCCGAACACGCCGCGGTAGGTGTGGATCTCGTCGATGACGATGTAGCGCAGGTTTTCAAACAGCTTGACCCAGGTGGTGTGGTGGGGGAGGATGCCCGAATGAAGCATGTCCGGATTGGTGACCACGATGTGCCCGGCCTGCCGGACGGCCTTGCGGGCGGCCACCGGGGTATCTCCGTCATAGGTGAAGGTCTTGATATCCAGCCCGGCCAGCTCGATCAGCTCATACAGCTCGCTGACCTGGTCGGCGCTCAGGGCCTTGGTGGGGAAAAGATAGAGGGCGCGGGCGTCCGGGTTTTGCAGGATGCTGTTGAGCACCGGCAGATTATAGCACATGGTCTTGCCGGAAGCGGTCGGTGTGACCACCACCACGTCCTCACCCGCCAGAATCTGACGGATGGCGTGGGCCTGATGTGTGTAGAGCCGGTGAATGCCGCGCTTTTCCAGCAGTGCCTTCAGCCGGGGATCCAGCCCGTCGGGGAAATCGGCATACCGTGCCTCCCGGGCCGGGAGCTTTTCCCAGCGGACCACGTTTTCCATAAACAGCGGGTCAGTCTGCAGCTGATCAGCCAATTGATCGACGTTCACGCGCATTCACCTCCCGAAAGAATCTTTTTCAATTGCCCCATTGCTGTTCGAGCCAGTCACGCCGTTCGGAAATATAATTTTTGAGCAGCGTGACATTGGCCGCAAAGTCTTTGCCGCGAGTGCCTAAGGTGGACGAAGTGTTCTTTATGGGCCAGCGACTGTCATTCATGGCCATGGCATCCGTCAGCATCGCCTCGTATTCATCCAGCGAAAGCAACCTGCCCTGGGGATCGGTTTCCTCACCGAGAAGAATGGCCAGCGCGTGGGCGTAGGTGTCAGACCAGCCCAGACGGACAGCTTCCTGAAAATCACTGTGAAGATAGAGCTGAGGGAACCATGCAACAGAATCGTTGCGCGTCTGCCGGTTGACCCAGAAGCCGGTGGCTTTCAGAAGGCCTTTGCTCTGTTCGCTTTCGTTGGCGTAGGAACCAAAGGCGGAATCATAATCCCAGCAGGGACCGGCAAACAGTTTGGTGCTTACGCTGTCTGCGGGCTTGTAGAAGAAGCAGGAGGTCATATTGGCATCGCGGTTTTTGACGACCTCCTCCAGCAGATATTTGTAGACCAGACTGTGCAGATCGGCAATTTCAGTATAATGCCTGCCTGTATCCGGGTCAAGACCGTCTGCGTCCATGATCGCGTTTTCAAAGGATTGGATCAGCCCGGTGATGTAGGTGTATTGTGCTTCGGAAAGATATTCCGGGCTGATGAAATCGATCAGGTTGCTCTGCCTGGTATAGTATGCGCTGGACTGATCGTCATAAGAGGATTCAAAGATCTTGAACTCAATCAGATAGCCGCCGGTGATATCGCTGGGGTCGTTGGGAATATCAAAATACTTGCCGCTGCCTTTCTTTGCCGTTTTGCTGCCAAGCTGTGGATAATGATCCAGCGGAAGCTCATTAACGGCCTCGGTAGAGGATTCCAGATCATCAATATCGATGCGGGCTGAGGAGATCTGGTATTTCTCTGTCAGCAGATAGACACCACGGTATTCATGGTTGATATACAGATTCACGTGGATCAGCTCGGGAGTATAGTCCAGACCTGCATAGTCGGCCATGGCGTAGCATATCTTGTTGCGCAGCATGGAACGGTCGCGGGGCGTGCCGCACAGCAGCCAGGTCTTGCTTTTGCCCATACCGAAGAGGTTTTTGCCGCTTTCCAGTTTCAAGGTATAGCTTTTCTTTTCAGCCAGCTTGAAGGAGGAATTGCCACGGCAGTTGATGCGGGACATGGGCTGCTGGGTGACCTCACCGCCCTCTGCGTCCTGGATCAGTACCTGACCGGCTTCGCGGTTTGATTTGCTTTTTTCAATGAAGGTGAGACTCCCGGACTCGGTAGTGAGAAAGACGGTGGGAATATTCCGGGACTGCAGTACCTGCACCCGGAAGGATCCGGAGCCGTTCTTGACCTTGACGGTGGTTCCGCCAACAAAACAGGAAACGGTATCCCCGGGGAGCACCTTCGTACCGTCTATGGTCAGAAAATCGGGACCGGTAAACCAGACCCGCAGGGAAGTGGTATCCCACCCTGAGGGCAGATACAGACAATACTTTCCGGTTCCCTTCTTGTACCAGCTGACAGCACTCAGGTCATCGGCACTTTCCGCGGAAGAAGGGGATACATAGAAGGACGTAAGCTTTCCTGCTGCGAGAGATACTGTCGGCAGCAGCAACAGCAGGAAAACCAGCGGCAGCAGCTTTCTCATCGGAGATCCTTTCGAGCGTCATTGAGAAATTACGGTCAGCATGGACGGCAGCGTGTTTTTCGGCTCCAGCACATAGGGGTCGGTCTTGGTCCCGGTCCCGCCGGAAATTTTGAAGCTGTTCATATCAAGATACACGGCCGGCCGGACACCCTCGTTTTCGCGGTCGGAAACGATATGGCCCACCTGGCCGCCGTCCTTGGTGCAGCGGGCATGGCGCAGATCGGCAGTGGACTGCTCCCGGACCCAGTAGGCACTGTGGGCACCATGCTTCACAAGGAAAACATACAGTCCCGTTACGCGGATGGCATATTCCGTGCCCCAGCCCTTCAGCCCGGCGCCCCAGCCCATGCCGATATCCTTGTTCTGGATATCGTCGGAGCTGAGCAGGAAGATGCGCCCCATGGTGCCGTTTTCCAACAGCATGTTCAGCTCATCGGAGGTGAACGCGGTCTCGGCGAAGGTGCTGTTCAGATAGGCGCTCAGCTGGGTCTTTCCGAAATCGGAACCAATGGTCTTGTATTCCGTTACATTGGTATGCATGGGCATGGCGAAGAGCACATACTCACTGGCGAGGTAGGCCTTCTCCTCATCCACGGTCAGCACCCGCCACAGGATGGGGTCCATGGAAAAGGTCATACCGGTGGTGTCCTTGATGGGGTTCCGGGACCAGGTCCAGGTATTGCGGTTTTCCTCTGGGATGCCGCCGTCAATGGACTGCATATAATGCCCCAGGGTCACATAGATATAGCCCTCTTCCTTGGAATAGCCCCGGAGCTCTCCTTCAGCCGAAGCCAGGGAACCAAGGAGCAGGAAGCAGCAGATCAGACAGAGCAGACGTTTCATGAGGCAACCTCCGGAGCCGAATGGAAGGCCAGACGCCACAAGGGCAGGACGGATACGACCATCAAAGCGCAGCCGGCGGCGCTGATGCAGTAGCAGATATCCATGGTCATCCATTCAATGGCACTGATCTTTCCTTCCAGCGCGAATTCCATCAGGATGACCAGCAGCACGCCAAGGACCAGCAGCGGGACAGAGCGGAGGACCGTACGCGGCTCCTTGCGGGGCAGCAGGACGATGCAAAGAATCATCACGCCGACGACCGCCAGGGCATACAGCAATTGGTTGCAGCGGACGAAGCCCCACTTGATCATCTCATCCTGACGCAGACTCTCCCCGAGGATCTCAAATCCCGCGGTGATGAGCAGGGTCAGCGCGGCTGTTCCGCCGGGACGCGCGGTCTTGCGGGAGAACAGAAGCCCACAAAGCACCAGAAGCTCCAGCATCAGCAGGATAAACACAGCCCAGCGCCATTCACCATAGTAATTGCCGACGGCAAAGGGCAGACGATGGAAGAAGGAAGCGTCCTCCATGGCCACCACGCTCATGCTGCCGCCGGGCATCAGCCAGTCATCCACGCCCCAGCCATAGCCTTCTCCGGCCAGGCCATCTGCCAGATGCAGCGCGGCGGCGGTGATCAGCGCGGGGCAGGCCCAGGCATCAGCCAGCTTGCCAAAGGAGCAACGGGTCATCCGGGCTGCCGACAGCAGGGCCGCAAGCAGCCCCAGCAGAGCACCGAAGGAAAGCCAGCCGCCGTCATTCAGAGAGAAAAAGTAGACGGGGCCTTCCATCTGCAGCCACTCATAGTCACACAGGCAGTAGGCGATCCTTGCCAGACAGGGGCAGAGGATCATACTGAGCAGGACAGAGGCAAGAGCTGCCTTTCCGGGAAGCCCGGCGCGGCGTATCCGCAGGCAGGCAAACAGTGCGGTGAGCGCGGCACCGGTCAGAATCGCAAGCAGGCTGTAGGGATAGACCATCCAGCCAAGGATCTCAATTTGTTCCATCGTTTTTCCTGATCACTCGGCGGTGTAGGCCGAGGCGAAATAGACAATATCGTTGATCTTGCGTGTGGAGGTGGAACGGACGTCGTTGATCTTCTTGCCGTTGAAGATCATCATGGTGGAGTCGCCGCCGTCCAGATTGTAGGCAGTCTGAACGCCCTGCTCCGCCACCAGGTTGGCAAACTGCTGCAGGGTCATGCCATAGGAACCGCGGGCAGGACCGGCACAGCAGATGGCCTTGTATTCCAGCGGGCCCACCTGGCAGATGGCCATGCGTTGACGCTTTTCATTGTAGGCCATGTTCGGGCCGGTGACATTTTCCACCACCTGGCCGTTTTCCACCAGGATCGGTCCGAAGTAGAAGACATTCATCAGGTCGTCCCGGTCCAGTGCGGAGGAGATATCCTCAGAGGTCGCAAGATGGAAAACGTGGAAATCACCGCTGCGGTCAATGGCCAGCACATCGCGCTCGCCGTCCAGAATGTTCAGATATTCTTCCCCTTCGCGGACGATGTAGCCCTTGCCGGTATAGCAGAAGTAATCGCCGTCAATGGCCAGCACGGCGTTCATGCGGGTGGCCAGGGCCTGCCCCTGGATGGTGGCGGAGGAGTTGAACCCGCCGGCGGAGGCGGTGCGCAGCTGGCTGGCATCCGCGATCCTGATGGTGGCTATCCAGTAGTCACAGGAGCTGACGCGTCCCTTGACGACGGTCACGTGCAGGGAAGGATCCTCGTATTCATAATCATAGTCGGTGTCGGTCTTGAAGCCGTCCGCCTGCGGCTCATTGCCTGCGGAGAAATCAATGGGCAGTGGAGCCACCCCCTGGGGCAGATCGGCGGCATCCTCCGCATTGGCCTCATGGGCATAGGAGGGAGCGGCAGCGGTAGTGACCTCTTCGGCAACAGCGCCCTGGGATAAAAGCAGCATAGCGGCCAACAGGAAAGCCGGAACTTTCTTCATCATTCAAAAACTCCTACAGTAAATTTAAGGAAGCAAACAAAGGTATTATAGCTTTGCGGCGGTTTTCTGTCAATCAAAGAAAATGTGAAACAGGCCGGAATACAAAGGAGAATACGGAGATTTTGACAGATATGACATCCCGGAAAGAAGCTCTTTGCAAGGTCGGGAAATCGTGGTATACTCCATTGCCGACGGGAGGAAGAACAGATGGGCCTTTGGATTTCGGTGCTGAGCTGTGTGTTGATGATCGTACTGGTGGTCGTAAAGCCGTCCGTAACGGTACGTGAGCGGTCCATGAATATCTATTGGGTACCGCCGCTGGTGGGTGCGATCCTGCTGCTGGTGCTGGGATGCGTGCCGGCGCAGGCCGTACTGGCGGCCTTCTTCTCCTCCAATGAGGTGAACCCGCTGAAGATCCTGGTGCTGTTCCTGTCCATGACGCTGCTGTCGGTCTTCCTGGACACCACGGGCTTCTTCTCCTGGCTGGCGACGCTGGCCCTGAAGCGGGCAGGAAGCAGTCAGCTGCGGCTGTTCGTGACATTGTACCTGATGGTGTCGGTGCTGACGGTGTTTACCTCCAACGATGTCATCGTGCTGACCTTCACGCCGTTCATCTGCTATTTCGCGAAGAATGCCAAGATCGATCCGGTGCCGTATCTGGTGGGGGAATTTATCGGCGCGAATACCTGGAGCATGGCACTGGAGATCGGCAACCCGACGAACATCTATCTGTCCGGTACGGCCGGTGTGCATTTCCTGGACTATCTGCGCGTGATGCTTCTGCCGACGCTTGCAGCTGGGCTGATCTCCCTGCCGGTGATGCTCTTGCTCTTCGGAAAAAAGCTGCGGGAGCCGATCACGGTACGGGAAGCCCGGGTGACGCAGCCGGACCGGCCTCTGATGCGGTTGGGCCTGGCGCACCTGGGCACCTGTATCGCGCTGATGGTGGTGTCCTCCTACATCGGGCTGCCTATGTGGATCATCTCCCTGGTGTGCTTCCTTTCCCTGTACGGCCTGGCAACGGCATACCTGAAACGGAAGGGACGGGAGCTGCTGCCTGTCCGGCTTTCCCTGCGGCGGACACCGGTGGACATCATTCCTTTTATCCTGTCCATGTTTGTGGTGGTGCTGGGACTGGAACAGAGCGGCCTGACACGGCACCTGGCGGAGCTGCTGGACGGTGCCGGGACCGTGTGGAGGTATGGCTTTACGTCCATGCTGGCCTGCAACGTGGTCAACAACATTCCCATGAGCGTGCTTTTCTCCAGCGTACTGAATTATACGGATCCGGCGGTCAGGCTGCAGGCACTGTATGCCACGGTGGTCGGATCGAACCTTGGTGCTTTCCTGACGCCCATCGGTGCCCTGGCGGGGATCATGTGGATGGGCATGCTGCGGAACCATGGCGTGCGCTTCGGCTTTGTGCAGTTCGTGCGCAGCTGCGCTCCGGTGGCTTTGGCGGCTGCTGCGGCCGCGTTTGGCATCCTTTCCTTCATCCTGCCGGTGTGAGCATGAAAAATCCGCCTCCGGATTGTGCTTCTTTCGTCTTTTTTTGCAGGAATCAGAAAGAACACTTGCATTTTTGACCGCTCTTTGATAGAATAGACCGGGCTTGGCCGGGTGAAAATGCAAAAGTCCGGCCAAAACAGAAAGGTGAACCTCCGATGCAGGATATGCAGGATATTATTACCCGGCTGAATCTGTCCGGCAAACGGTTGAGCAAGGGCCAGCGCCGTATCGTGGAATATATCGCTGCCCATTATGACAAGGCGGTCTTTATGACGGCCAGCCGCCTGGGGGAAAGCGTGGGCGTGAGCGAATCCACGGTGGTGCGCTTTGCCTCAGCCCTGGGCTATGAGGGGTATCCCGAATTGCAGCGGGCGCTGCAGGAGCTGGTGAGCCATCGGCTGACGCCCAACCAGCGCGTGGAAATGAGCGAGGACATGCCCCAGGACGCGGTGCTCTCCACGGTGCTGAAGAGCGATATGCAGAACCTGCGCTCCACACTGGAGCATCTGGACAACAACGTGTTTGAGGACGTGGTCCGGCGCATCCTGAAGGCGGATGCCATTTATGTGATGGGTCTGCGCTCCGCGGCCCCCATGGCCCAGTTCATGTGCTATTACCTGAATTATATTTTCCCGGTGGTCAAGCTGGTCTCCTCCGGCACGACGGACGTGTTCGATGAGATCTCCAAGATCGCGCCCAAGGATGTGCTGATCGGCATCAGCTTCCCCCGGTACTCCACCCGTACGCTGGAAGCCATGCGCTATGCCAAGCGCTGCGGCGCCCAGGTGGTGGCCATCACCGACGGCCCCATGTCTCCCTTGAGCGAGCTGGCGGATGCCACGCTGTGTGCCCATACGGATATGGCGTCCTTCGTGGACTCCCTGGCGGCGCCCCTGAGTGTGATCAACGCGCTGCTGGTGTCCCTGGGACTGCATCGTCGCGAGGCCCTGCAGGACCATTTCCACCAGCTGGAGGAGCTGTGGAGCACCTATGAGGTCTACCTGGAGGAAGGACACCGGCATGAGTCATAAGGTGGCGGTCATCGGCGGCGGCGCGGCCGGGATGATGGCGGCGCTGACGGCGGCGGAGAAGGGCGATGAGGTCACCCTGCTGGAGCGGAATGAGAAGCTGGGCCGCAAGGTGTACATCACCGGCAAGGGACGATGCAATGTGACCAATGACTGCACGCAGGATGAGTTCCTGCGGGAGGTGCCCAGGAATCCGCGTTTCCTGTACAGCGCGCTGAGCTGCTTTACTCCACAGGATATGCTGCAGCTGCTGGAGGACAACGGATGTCCCACAGTGGTGCAGCGGGGACGCCGTGCCTACCCTGCCAGTGAAAAGGCCAGCGATGTGACGAGGACCCTGGAAAGGATGCTCCGCAGCCGGGGCGTGACTGTTTGCTATGACAGGCGGGTGCAGTCTGTTGAACGGAATACGGACGGCGCGGTGTCCGGCGTAACACTGGTGACCGGGGAGCGCCTTCCTGCCGACGCGGTAGTGCTTGCCACCGGCGGCATCAGCTATCCTGCGACCGGATCCACCGGAGATGGTTACCGTATGGCACGGGAACTGGGCCATACGGTGACGGCCACCAGGGCTTCCCTTTCCGCGGTGGAGACCACGGACGCGTGGCCCTGTGAGCTGCAAGGGCTGTCCCTGAAAAACGTGACCCTGACCATGAAATCCGGCAAGAAGACGCTGTACCAGGAGCTGGGGGAGATGCTGTTCACCCACTTCGGTATTTCCGGCCCGCTGGTGCTGGAGATGAGCTGCCATCTTCCCGAAGAAGTGACCGAGGCGCAGGTCACCCTGGATCTGAAGCCCGGATTGAACCGGGAGCAGCTGGATGCCCGGCTGCAGCGGGAGCTGGAGGATCAGCCCAGGAAGCAGCTGAAAAGCATGCTGCTGACGCTTTTGCCTTCCCGGCTGGCGGAGCTTTTCCCGGCGCTGTGCGGGCTGGACGGGACGCTGATCTGCGCTCAGGTGACACGGGAGCAGCGCGAAAGGCTGGGCAGCATGCTGAAGGCATTGCCCATCGGATTGAAGACGCTGCGGCCGGTGGAGGAAGCCATTGTTACCCGGGGTGGTGTCTCCGTGAAGGAGGTCAACCCGGGAACCATGGAAAGCAAGCTGGTGCCGGGCCTGTTCTTTGCGGGTGAGCTCCTGGATGTGGATGCCCATACCGGCGGCTACAACCTGCAGATCGCCTGGTCCACGGGAAGACTGGCCGGACTGAATTGCTGAAATATGAACCTGTAACGAATCGGGGGAGAAACCCATGCAGTATATCATCATTGACCTGGAGTGGAATCAGCCGCTGGATTATCAGAGCCGGATCTACCGCGAGGTAGGGGACCGGCTGATCTTTGAGATGATCCAGATCGGCGCAGCCAAGGTAAACGACCGGATGGAGGTGGTGGAGACCATATCCATCCCGATCCAGCCCACCTGCTACCTCAAGATCCATCCCCGCATCCGCCGGATGACCGGCCTGGGTGCCGAGGAGCTGGCCGGGGCGCCGCAGTTCACCGAGGCCATGCGCCAATTCGAGAAGTGGTGCGGCGAGGATTATGTGCTGCTGACCTGGGGCTGCGATGATATCAGCGTGCTGCAGCAGAACATGGACTTCTTCGGCTACCGGACCCAGCTGCCGCCGGTGTGCGACATCCAGAAGCTGTTCAGCGATGTGCACAAGCTGAAGGAGCGCGCCGGGCTGAAGCTGGCCATGGAGATGCTGGAGATCCAGCCGGAGGAGGACAAGCCCTTCCACAACGCGGAGTTTGATTCCTACTATACGGCGCTGGTCTTTGCCACCTGCCCGGATCCGGCGGCAGTGCTGAATTATCCCCAGCAGCCCAAGAAGCTGATCCACGCGGGTCATGCGTCCCGGCAGAAGCCCCTGGGTCTTGAGTTTGATACCCTGGAGGAGGCCTTGCACTCCGAGGAGGCTCTGAAGCCACGTTGCCCGGTATGCAGCAAGGCAGCGGTGCTGGAGGACAGTTATGTTCCGCAGTCGCCGGACAAATACATCTCCCTGGCCAGATGCCGGACCCATGGCAACCTGATGGTGCGCCTGCGCTTCCGGGTGACGGATGAAAACCGCAAGGTGATGAACATCTCGGTGGCTAAGGCTGCCCCCAGCAACTGTGCCTATGTGCGCACCAAACGGCTTCAGATCGCCAACAAGGTGGCCCAGTATCAGGCGACCCATCAGGGACAGAGCCCGGATTATGAGGAAGCCCTGCTGAACGCGGAGCGCTCCAGCGTTCCCTTTGAGGAAGGGCAGGACTGATCCCTCCCCATGAAAAACCATCGCGGTTGCGGTGGTTTTTCTTTCTTTGAAACCAACAACCAGCAGAGATCAAAAATAAGCGCACTAAAAGACATGCCATCACAGTGATGAATGGTCGGGGTCAGGCAGTCACAGCATCTGGGTTCCAACCAAGCTTCTTAAGTTTTGAAAGAAGGGAATTGATCTTCTTTTCCTTATTGAAGCTGTTGTAGTAATCGGCGCCAAGATCATGAAATATCTCTCCAGATGAAAGCACATGGTAGATGGCAGTAAGCATAGAATATGAGAGGCTGGCAACTTCGCTGCTGGAGAGCGGCCGGGTGGTAGTCGCGTGAGCAAGACCTACCGCACAACGTTGATCCTCAACCCGAATCGTCCTGACAAGGCTGCAGCGTTGGACTGGCTCAAGCCATGCCCAAAAGGCCATCAGCAAGGGCTTTTCCTTGCTCTGACGGAACTTTTGCCGCTGCTCGGGTGTGTGCTTCTTCTCCTTCGATTGCCGCTCGTATTCAAACAGCTTGTCGCAGTAGAGCACGCCCTGAACGGCGGGATTGGAAGCGTCCGCCTCCTTCCCCTTGGGGATCGCGTCGAAGAAATATCTCCGCACATGCGCTCAGCAGCAGCAGCGCTTGACCCCGGGAAGGTTGTCGTAGCCCTGATATCCGAAGTTCCTGCGCACCGGCCATGGTCATCCCCTCCTTGCAAGCATTTTGCTTGCTTTCATCACTGTATATATTCGACAAGGGGATGTGAAAGTCCTTTTGGTTTTGCGGAAAAATTTATCTTTTTCTCGGCAAAATCGCGGTGGGCTGTTCCACATCAAGGCCGGAAAGCAGCCAGTCGAGTTCCTTCCAGGTCAGATTCCGCACTTCGCTTTTATTCCGCGGCCATTGATACCGGCCACGGCTTGCGTCCAGCCGCTTGTACAGCAGTACAAAGCCGTCGCTCTCCCACAGCAGCACTTTGATCCGGTCACAGCGGCGGCCGCAGAACAGAAACAGTGCGCTTTGATGCGGATCCAGCCGGAGCTGTGTTTCCACGATGCTGCACAGCCCATCGATGGATTTCCGCATATCAGTGTAACCGCATACCAGATAAATGGCTTCCGCCGAGCTGATATCACCCAGCATGATATCACCTCAGTTCCCGCAGCATCCGCGCCAGCAGCTCTGGCGCCACATCGTTCGTCAGCCGGATACGCATCGCCCCGACGGCGATTTCCATGACCGCTCCGGCCTGCGCGGGCCGATCCTTTGCCACATCATTTTCACGCACTGGAGCAGTAAGCTCCATTCCGCCGGTTTCTTCGACGATATCGATCCGAACAACATCCTGCGGCTCAGGCTGGCGCTCCGGCACGGCAATCGGTACGGTTTCCGCACCCGTTCTCAGCTTTAACCGGTTGACCCAATTGTAGAAGGTCCCCGGTTTGATCCCTTCCCGCAGGCACCACGCCCGGTCGGACAATCCGCTTGCCCGGCACTCCCTGACCAGCTGCTCCTGCTCCTCTACACTCCGTCGTTTCTCCCGTCCCATTTCAAGGCCTCCTCGCAAGTGTTTTGCTTGCTTACATTGTACTTGCAAATGGGGCCTTTGTGGAGACGAGGGGTTATTGGGCGCTTACAAAAAGGCAACAAAACCGCCTATTGCAATCCGCTTGATCTCGGGTATCGCTGCTCCCACATGAAAGAAAAAGCCCCTTTGGCGCACCGGGAGGGCGCCGACCCCACGCCTGTACTTTAAGGGCATTTGCGCTTTGGGGCGCCGGTTCGCCAAGCTTGTGGGGAAGCTGTGAGCCGGCTGTGCCGAAAAGCCTTACAGACAAGTTTTCTGCTGAGAGTATGCCGCCCGATAAAAAGGCAAAATCGCGTTCATGTGCTGAAAAGCCGGTCAGGATAACATGCTCGCATCATCATCCTGCCCGGCCAATTTCATTTACACCACATCCTTCCGCATAACGAAAAATCCGAACCCCTGACCAATCGGCCTTGGGTTCGGATTTCTCATGTGTGGTGGAGATGAGGGGAGTCGAAATGGGCAAAAGTTTTCCCATTCAGTACATCTGAGTACCAAGTGGTCACACTGAGTCCCCAATTTTGACAGGTCGATCCCACCTGATACCAAGGGATCCCATGCCGTTGTGGGTCACAAAATGGGTACGAAGTCGGTGAAGGTCAGGTGCCAGTATGCAGCTTTTCGGTTATTGGGCTGCAAATGCCCATAGGATCCATCAGCTTAACAGCCCGTTTTGCAGGTGCCGCTCAATGATCCGCATACTATTGCGGCCTTGGACACACTGCTTACCACTTTTATGTCGGACGGTTTTTTTCTATGTTTCCAGGTTGATTTTCAACGGCTTTCGCGGTATTATTTCCTTGCATGTACTGCAGAACCGGGGCGTAATAGAGGAAGGACGATCACCATGATGAGAAAGCTTTGTTTGGTGCTGGTTGCGCTTATGATCTGCATGACCGCCTGTGCAGCGGCGCAGGAGATCGAGATCCATGTCAATGACCAGATGCTGATTGCTGAGCTCGCTGATAATTCCTCCGCGGAAGCGCTGGCAGAATTGCTGGCACGCGGGCCGGTCACGATCGATATGCACGACTTTTCCAACTTTGAAAAAGTCGGCGAACTGCCGGAAAGCCTTCCGACAAACGATGAAGACATCACGACGGAAGCTTGCGACCTGATCCTTTATCTTGGCCATCGGTTTGTCATCTACTACGATACAAACTCCTGGGACTTTACGCGGCTTGGCCGGATCACCAGCGTGAACGGCGAAGAATTGCTGGAGATCCTCGGCGATGGTGATGTGACAGTGATCCTGAGCCTGCCGGAGGAAACTGAAGAGACGGAAGAAGTGCCGGAAACCTAACAGCATAGACCAATGACATTTCGAGAAAAACTGAATCATAATGAATGGACGCAGTCGGAATTACTCCGGCTGCGCCTTTTTCGATTTCCTCTTCAATCAATCGGATCAGATCGCTCGGCTTCATGTCCGGCGCTTGTGCCTGTCATACACATCGGGGCTGTTTGGCTTTCGAGGGGGTACTGTGAATGATCCGGGATCGATAATGTTGTGTGCATTATGACGATTTACAAAGGCTTTACGAAATCATGGTAGTTGAGTTTACATTGGCCCGGTAAACTGGAACTGTCTTCAGAGAAGAAGGCAGAAAGTGAGAAAGAAATCAGATGAAAAAGTTTGCCGCGATCCTTGTTGTCCTGTCCATGCTGATTGTCAGTGCTGCCTGCGCCGATGTAGCCGGCACGGTCGCCACCAACGGCTCCACCTCCATGGAGAAGGTGATCGGCGTCCTGTCCGAGCAGTTCATGAACGACCATCCTTCTGTAACGATCACCTACGATGCCACCGGTTCGGGCACCGGCATCGAGGCGGTGGCCAACTGCACCTGCGATCTGGGCCTTTCCTCCCGGGCCCTGAAGGACAGCGAAACGGAAAAGGGCCTGACCGGCACCACCGTTGCCCTGGACGGCATTGCCATCATTGTCAACGCAAGCAACCCTGTGAATGACCTGACCGTGGAACAGATCGCCGCCATCTTCACCGGGGCTGCCGACTGGTCTGAGTTCGGCGGTGAAGGCGCTATTGCCTGCGTCGGCCGCGAAGCCGGTTCCGGCACCCGTGACGGCTTTGAGTCCATCACCGGCACCAAGGACGCCTGCGTTCTAGCCTAGGAGCTGACCTCGACCGGCACTGTGATCGAAGCGGTGAAGAACAACACGGCTGCCATCGGTTACGCCTCCTATGCTTCCGTAGTCGGTCAGGAGGGCATCAGGGTGCTGACCGTTGCCGGAGTGGAATGCAATGAAGAGAATATCGCCAACGGCACCTATGTGATCCAGCGTCCCTTCGTGGTGGTGACCAACAACGCGGTGACGCTCAGCGAAGCTGCTCAGGCCTTCTTCGACTTCATAACCTCCGCTGACGCCGATGAGCTGATTAAGCTGGCCGGTGCCGTTCCGGTCGCGCACGAGTAAAAAGACCATCCGCGGGAGACCGGGGCAAAAGCCTGGTCTCCATTTCCGCGTTGATACGGGAGACATGCATGAAGACAAGATCAAAAAAGCAGGAAGCCCTTGAAAGAGGCATGAACCTGCTGTTCCTCCTCTGCGGCATGATCGTGGTGGGATTCGTGCTGGCGATCACGGTCTATCTGATCATCTCCGGCATCCCGGCCATCGGGGAGATCGGCCTGGTCGATTTCCTGTTCGGCACCAGATGGCAGCCGACGGCAACGACCGTGGAGCCGGGCTATGGCATCCTGCCTTTCCTGCTGACCAGCATTTACGGCACGGCCGGCGCGGTGATCATCGGCGTGCCGATCGGCATGCTGGTGGCGGTTTTCCTGGCCAAAGTGGCATCGCCGAAGGCCGCCGCCGTGATACGGACCGCTGTCCAGCTGCTGGCCGGCATTCCTTCAGTGGTCTACGGCCTGGTGGGCATGATCGTGCTGATACCGGCCATCCAGAAGCTGTTCAGCCTCTCCTCAGGGGCCACGCTGCTGGCGGCCATCGTCGTGCTGGCCATCATGATCCTGCCGAGCATCATCAACCTTTCCGAAACAGCGCTGAGAGCCGTACCGAAGGAATATGAGGAAGCGTCCATCGCGCTGGGCGCAACGGAGATGGAGACTTATTTCCGCGTCAGCCTTCCCGCAGCGAAAAGCGGCGTGGCCTCCGCGATCGTGCTGGGCATCGGGCGTGCCATGCATCATCGACCTGCTGATGATCGCCAAATATTATGAAAAGATCGGCGACCATGCGGAGCAGATGGCCCGCTGGGTGGTCTTCTCCGTGACCGGGGAATATCCGGCCAAGCCGGTATAAGAGGAGAAAGCGATGATCTTTTGTGTGGAAGATGATGACAGCATCCGGGAGCTTGAAATGTATACCCTCCGCTCAGCCGGCTTTGAGGCGGAGGGCTTTGCCGATGCTGCCGGCCTTTACGGTGCGCTGAAGGAGGATCTGCCGGAGCTGATCCTGCTGGATGTCATGCTGCCCGGAGAGGATGGGATCTCGATCCTTCACAAGCTGCGGGCTGATCCCCGCACGGCACGGATCCCGGTCATCATGGCGACCGCGAAAAGCACGGAGGTGGATATTGTGACGGGCCTTGATGGCGGCGCGGATGATTATCTGACCAAACCGTTTGGCCTGATGGAGATGCTCAGCCACATCCGTGCGGTCCTGCGCCGGGTCGGCATGGCTTCCGATCCCAGGCTGTGTATGGGGGTGCTGTCTCTGGATCAGGCATCCCATACGGTGACGCTGAACGGAGCCGCGCTTTCTCTCAGCCTGAAGGAATTTGATCTGCTCCATCTGCTGATGGCCCATCCGGACCGTGTTTTTACCCGGGAAGAGCTGCTGTCGACCGTGTGGAATACAGATTATATCGGTGAGACCCGGACGGTGGATATGCATATTGCGAATCTCCGCACCAAGCTGGGATCGTCCGGTTCCATGATCCATACCGTTCGGGGCGTCGGATATAAAATGACGGCATCCGGTTCTTAAGGGCGATTCATGACTGCTTTGCAGTTCTGTGAAAAAAGGATTCCCGGCATTTCAGCCTTAAGATGTTGCAGCAATGGAGGGGCTTCCATGAGAAAACGTGCATTCCGTTCCATGTTTGCGGTAGCGGTTTTTGCCCTGCTGATGGTCACGGGAATGGTTCTGTATATCCTTTACGGCAATTTCCTTTCTGTCCGCCGGCAGCAGCTGCGCGATGAAACGGAGCTGGCCGCCGGCGGCGCGGAGCAGCTGGGACTGACTTATTTTGAAAGCCTTCCGGAAGGCAATGAGCGCATCACCTGGGTGGCGTCTGACGGTACTGTGCTTTTTGACAATCAGGCAGATGAGGCTACCATGGAAAACCACCTGCAGCGTGCAGAGATCCGGGAAGCCCTGCGGTCCGGCTCCGGCGAGAGCATCCGCTATTCCGCCACGCTGTCTGTAACAGAGCTGTATTACGCGCTGCGTCTGAAGGACGGCTCGGTGCTGCGCCTTGCCGTCACCCAGTCCTCCGTATGGCATCTGCTGCTTGCTGTCCTGTGGCCGGTGCTGGGGATCCTGCTGCTTGCCGTGCTGATCTCCTTCCTGCTTGCGAAACGTTTGTCCAAACGCATCGCGGACCCGCTGAACAAGCTGGATCTGGACCATCCGCTGGAAAATGACTGCTACGATGAGCTGGCTCCGCTGCTGGGCCGCATCAACCGCCAGCAGAAAGCGATCCGGGATCAGTCGGCCATGCTGGAAAAAAGCAGGATCGAATTCCGCACCATCGTGAATTCCATGCGGGAAGGTCTGCTGTTGACCGATGCCAGAGGCGTTGTGTTTGGCATCAGCCCGCGAGCCTGCGCCATTTTGCACGTGAATGGGGACTGCGTTGGTCATGACAGCCTGACAGTCAGCCGGAATCTTTCGCTGCAGAGCCTGATCCACCATGCGCTGTAGGGCGAAGCCGGGGAGTGCAAGGTCAATCTGAACGGCGGCATCTGGCAGCTGATGGCTTCCCCTGTACAGAATCATGGAAAAACAGCCGGTGTGGCGCTGATCATGATCGATGTGACCGAAAAAGAAAAATCGGAACAGATGCGCCGGGAGTTCACTGCCAACGTTTCCCATGAACTGAAAACGCCGCTTCAGTCCATTTCCGGCTATGCCGAGCTGATCGAAGGCGGCGTCGCCAAAGAAGAGGATGTCCGTCCGTTTGCCGGAAAGATCCATCGGGAAGCCCAGCGCCTGGAGCAGCTGGTGGAGGATATCATCAGCCTGTCCCATCTGGATGAGGGGGCGTCCGGTCTGAAATGGGAGATTGTCGATCTGCGTACGGTTGCGCAATCCGCTGTCGGCCGTCTGGAGGCGGAAGCTGCAGAGCATCAGGTACAGCTGACGCTTCAAGGCAGCGGTGCACCTTTGTATGGCATTCCGCGTCTGCTGGATTCACTGGTCTTCAATCTGCTTGACAATGCCATCAAGTACAACAAACCCGGCGGATCAGTCCGGATCGATGTGGAAAATACGGAAGGCACTATGAAGCTGACCGTATCGGACACAGGCATCGGCATTCCCGAAGAACACCTTTCACGGATCTTTGAACGCTTCTACCGCGTGGACAAGAGCCATTCAAAGGCAATCGGCGGAACAGGACTGGGGCTGTCCATCGTCAAGCATGCCGCCGTTATCCATCAGGCTTCGGTCGAGGTGACAAGCAAGCCGGGGTTGGGCAGCACCTTCACGGTCCTGTTTCCGAAACAGGCAGGAATTTCGGCGCGGACGGCAAAATAACGATAGGGTAGGCAGCACAAGGCGGCATTGGCAAAACGGATCTGTTGAAATGCCGATCACGGTAACGCTGCCCTGTTGAAGGAGATTATGATGACTTACGAAGAACTGCGCAGGAACGAGACAGTAAACACTTATATCAGAAAAGCGGACGCTGCCCTTGGCGCTCTCGGCTATACCGAGCACAGCTTTGCCCATGTGACGGCCGTAGCGGAAAGAGCAGCCTATATTCTGTCCACGCTGGGATACAGCGATCATGAAGTGGAGCTGATGCGCATAGCCGCCTACCTGCACGATATCGGTAATCTGGTCAACCGGGTGGATCACAGCCAGAGCGGCGCGCTGATGGCATTCCGCATCCTGGACAAGCTGGGTATGCCGGCAGAGGACATCGCGGATATCGTGGGCGCTATTGGCAATCACGACGAAGGCAGCGGCCAGCCCATCAGCCCCATGGCGACGGCTCTGATCCTGGCGGACAAGAGCGATGTGCGCCGCAGCCGTGTCCGCAATGAGGACAAGAGCACCTTTGACATTCACGACCGGGTCAACTATTCCGTTATCAGATCCGAGCTGAAAATTAACGAGGCCCATACGCTGATCAAGCTCAAGCTTTCTGTAGACACGCATTACAGTTCCGCCATGGATTATTTCTAGATTTTTATGGACCGTATGCAGCTTTGCAGGGAAGCGGCTGAAGTGCTGGGCCTACATTTCAAGCTGATGTTCAACGAACAG
>R14__coassemble_350_pt1 | contig 35166 bp, 32 predicted proteins | sample R14__metabat2_high_PE_026 | metagenome-assembled genome bin R14 | reverse complement strand
ATCAAAGCACAAAGAGGAGATGATGGACAATGATTTATTCCGAAATGGTCAGAAAAGCATCCGTAATCATGTTTGACGCCCACAAGGACGACCTCGACAAGGGCGGGTATCCCTATGTGATGCATCCGCTCCATTTGGCTGAACAAATGGAAGACGAGGATTCCGCCTGTGTTGCCCTGTTGCACGATGTCATCGAGGACCATGGAGACCGCTACCCGCTTGCGGCGCTGGCAGCGGAAGGCTTCAGCGACAATGTGCTGGCTGCCCTCCGTCTGCTGACCCACACTAAGGGTACACCCTATATGGACTATGTGAAGGCCATCGCGGAAAATCCAATTGCACGGAAAGTCAAAATGGCCGATCTGCGTCACAACATGGATGACACCAGAACCGGCGGGGTGAAGGCACCAAAGTACGCGCTGTATCAGGAAGCACTGGCTTATCTGCAGCAGTTTGACTGAATGATTACTATTAGTTTTGAGGCGGATCGATAGCTTGGATGTGGCTTTATGAAAATTACTTGAATCCCTTTCCCTGCGTGAATACCGGCGGCCAGGGCTTCAGGATTTCCGCACCGGGCTTGACAGAGAAGTCGCAGTAATCACCGTCCGCAAAGCATGTATGCGTCCGGTACAGCGGCACGCCCAGTGTTCCATACATGGCGTAGTCCAGATTGCACAGATAGGGCATATATTCCTCATAGCCGTACTGTTTGGCAAAATTGCTCAGCGGGCAGACCAGGTTGTGGTAGATGAAAGAGTACTCCGCTGTCGGAGCCTGCACCTTTGTTTCAAAACTGCCGGGGTTTTTTGCCGCGTTGGCCGCGTTGGAGGCATCCTTCTTCGTGAACATCTTTTGCAGCAGCTTCGGGCTGGTGAATAGCTTTTTCATAATGCTCCTGACAACGTGGGGGATCGCTTCGGTCTGGCGGGTATAGCTGAGGACCATCAGCCGGCCGATGTGCTCCATATCCTGACCATACCGCTTCAGCACCTCGCCCATGGCCACAAAGCAATAGGCACCAGTCAAATTTTTTGTGCCGCTGACCTCATCACCGCCGATATAGGGAAAGCGCTCAAGCAATTCCGTCTCATACACTTGCCAGATTTCTGCCTCTGTATCTGCGTAGGGCTTACCGGTTATCTGTTCCAGCTCCGTTTTGATATATTTCAGCAGATCCTGATTTGCCTTGCGGAACTTCGCCTTGTTCCGCTCATAATATTCATGCATGTTCCTTTCTCCTCTCTGTGATGCACGCTTGCTCACCGAGTTAACGGCATCTAACACATTTGATTATAGCATGGTTTCTGAAGAATAGCAATAGCAGGATCCGGAAGCATTGGCCTGAATGGCAGTGCCTATTCCGCTCATTCGGTGGAATAGCTGCTTCCATTTTGCCGTTGTTGCCCTGTATTTCATCTGCCAAGCGGTTTATCCTATAGATGTACCGAAGAGGTACACAACAAAGATGAAATGAGGTCATCACCAGAGAGCAGATCCTTCATAGAGTTCCTCCCCTTCCCCCTCCTTTTGCCCCAGGCCTTGAGCAAGCCTGGGGTACTTTTTTTGCCTCCAAGCCTATAATGAGAGCCAATCAACCTAGGGAAGCATTTACCAATGCTGTTTTCTGAGCATAAAAAACAGAGCCTTGTGGCTCATCGGACGACTGCTGGCCGGTGACGAGTATGGACTCCATGGGCACCTCCAGGAGCATACTCAGGGCAAACAGGTTGTCTACCGTGGGGAGGCTGGTTCCGTTCTGCCATTTGTAGATGGCCTGCGGAGCCTCAAACCCAAAGTAGTCTGCATGTCCCTGACGGACAGGCCACGCTCCTTACGGAGCTGTGCAATGCGCTTGCCGGTGGCCACAAGGTTGATCGACGGGTAACGATGCTTCATATCCATCAGATTTCCCTCCTGACTATTCGGTTGGTCGGTCATGCGTGCTCATTGCGTGGATTCATATTCTATCAAACTTTGCCCGATTTTGCAAGAGCTTTTGCACATTTTCCTGCAATTTTGCAGCCTGATTTCACGGCTGATTTTCAACCAGCGGTTCAATGACAAAAGCGATTTCCTTTGTTATGATGTATAGGTGTAGAGCGTGCCGTCCTCATCCTTTTCGGAAGCGCCGCGTCCAAGCTGGAAAAAGCCACGAAAGACCGGATCATCAGCGCCTTCAAAACAGCCAATGAGCTGATCTGCAAGATCACCACAATGGTCATGAGCATGATGCCCGTGGTCGTGTTCTGCTCTATGGCGAGGATCGCGATCAATCTCGATCTGAACAAAGCGGCGGACCTGCTGCTGTACCTCGGAGATCTGCTGATCGGATTTGCCGTAATGTTCGTTGTATTTACGATAACGCTTTTGCTCGGAAAGATCGATCCGCTCCGATTCTTCAAAGACTTTGAGCCTACCCTGTTCACAGCCTTTACGATCGCCAACAGCACCGCTGTGATCCCGACATCGCTTGACTGCTGCAATAAAGCCGGGATTTCCAAAAAGGTGAGCAACTTCGTCATTCCTTTAGGCGCCACCATCAATATGAACGGCAGCTGTATCGTGCTGATCGTGACCTGCCTGTTCATCGCCAAATGCTATAACGTGGCCATCACACCCAACACGCTTCTTCTGCTTACCTTTATGATCCTGCTGTTCTCCATGGCGGCCCCCGGCGTTCCGGGCAGCCTGATCGTGATGCTGGCCAGCCTGCTCGGTATCCTTGATATCCCCGCGGATGCAACGAACCTGATCATCGGCATCTCAACGCTGGTCGGTATGTTCATGGTCCCGGTCAACAGCGTGGGAGACGCGCTGGTAAGCGTTCTGATCAACAAAACGGAGAAGGAATACGTCCCTTGCACTGGCCGCCATGCTGGAGGGCTACGGGGACTTTTATCGTGTCTCAGATTTTAAAACCGCCGTCCTGCTGATCCAGACCTCGCTGGAAGCGGTATTCATGAAACGGTCTTCTACCCGAATTTCCTGGGCGTGCTCTCACGGTACGAAGCGCCTGATGGAATTGAAGTACATTTGATAACAAACAGGAGACATGACAGACTTCATATCGTTAAGTGCTGTTTTGTTTTTATATCGGCTTCACCTGAATATCAAAAGTCCCACCATTCATCGTTTCATTCATTCCCGGCAGAATGATTCGGGCACTGCACCCTTCCGGGACCTGTGCATGGAACACGAGATTCTTTGCATCCATATATTTCCAGGAGATCTCCCATGTGCCTGCCGGTGAATCGAACTTCATCCGGGCGTCTCCGGTTCTTGGATCAAAGTACGGTTGGATAACAGCGGAACGCCATCCGGGTTCAGCAACGCGCAGGCCAAACACTCTGCTGTAGATGGCCTAACAGACGGAGCCATAGGCGTAATGATTCAGGCTGTTCATGCTGATATCGGTGATTTTTCCCTGAGCATCCAGGGCATTCCAGCGTTCCCAGATGGTGGTTGCCCCGAGATTGACGCAATAGAGCCATCCCGGGAAGTCTTCATTGAAAAGAATATCGAAGGCTTCTTTTTCAAGATGGTGGTCGAACATGACAGGCAGCATCAGCGGTGCTCCGGTAAAACCTGCCAGCAGTTTGCCATGATCCAGCCGCAGACGATTGCGGAATGCTTCTTCCATCTGCCTGCAGTCCCGATAGATGCCGTGAAGCAGAGCCAGCACATAAGCTGTCTGCGTAGGGACCGTCAGTTCTCCTTCGGGTGTCAGCCAGGCCTGTTTCATAGCAGCACGGATCTCTTCAGACAAGGTCTGATACCGTGCGGCATCTTCTTTTTTGCCGAGCACGGCTGCGGCTTTACCTGTCAGCTCTGTGCTGTAGAGATAATAGATACCCTGAATAAACCGGTTATCTGTTCCGCCATAGTTGCTTCCGGGTTCTCCATCCAGAGCCAGCCAGTCACCATGGGTAAAGCTGTCGAAGGTGACATGGGCTCCTCCAAGGCGGAGGTCATCGGCAATCAGCACCTCGGTATAGTCACGCATCATTGGATAGTTCTCGGCCAGAAGTGCGATGTCACCGTAATTCATATAGACATTCCAGGGGATGATGGTACCGGCATCGGCCCAAACCGCGCCGCCGGGCTCCCGGGAATGCCGCCCCATTGCTTTGAGGCAGGGACTGTACTTGGCAATGTTTCCATGCAGATAGCGTGTCTGATCAACCCGCATGTCCTGCATATATTTGCGGTAGAAATCCTTGCAGTTCATCTGATAGCAGGCTGTATTGACAAATACCTGCGAGTCAGCGGTCCAGCCCATGCGTTCGTCGCGCTGGGGGCAATCGGTGGGAACATCCATGAAATTGCTGCGCTGTCCCCACAGAGTGTTCTGCATCAGACGGTCAATACCCGGATGCTGCATTCGCACGGAGAGGGTTTCCTTCAGGTCGGAGCACAGCACCAGCCCGGTAAAGTCCGCCGGATCAATTTCCGGTACGCCGGATACACGGATGTATCGGTAGCCATAGTAGGTGAAGAACGGCTCTACAATCTTCTCCCGTCCGTCCGAGATATAGATGAATTCCGATTTTGCGCCGCGGAGGTTATCACGGTAGAAATTCCCGTCCTGCAGAACCTCTCCGGTCTGGATCAGCAGCTTTGCGCCACGGGGAAAACGATTGACAAAGCGGAACGTGCCCGCATAATTCTGGCCGAAGTCCAGTACTATCTGGTGTGCTGGGTTGTCGATCAGCTTCGGCTTGCGCTCTTCACGGACGCGGATCGGCGGAGAGATCCAGTCCTCCACCTGATAATTCACATCAGCGATCCTGCATGGTACAGGCTCTCCGTCAAGCACCATATCATCACGGAACTCTCCATCGTAGATATTGCCGTCCCTGATCATAGAAGAAGACGCCAGCCAGTTGTCATCTGTTTCCAGCGTGTGGACGACTCCGTCTGTTCCGATCCAGGTCAGCCTGGCGGAAAGAAGATACTGATTGCCCCATACCTCATCCGGCTTCTCGTTGAAGCCAATCCTTCCCATATACCAGCCCTTGCCGAGAAAGACACAGAGCCTGTTTTCCCTGCGCATCAAGGCCGTTACGTCGTAGGTCTGCTTACGAAGATAGGCATCATAGTCATTGAAGCCGGGAGTCAGATAATCGTCGCCCACCCGTTCCCCGTTCAGAAAAGCCCGATACAGGCCCAAACCTGTGATTTCAAGGCTTGCAGAAAGAATACCACTGTCTGCGGAAAAATCCCGCCATAGCTTCGGGCAGCAGATTTCCTGTGACGGTGTAATGAAAGAAACATTCCAGCTCATACGGTAACCTCCTGATAAACACAGTTGTATTTCTATCAAATGGTTTACACATTGACTTTGGCTTTTGACCAGCCTTCTCTTTTTGCGTTTTGTGGCTAAAGGCATTATAGCATCAGAGTGCCAAAAAATGTATCGTCGTTCTCCGGGATTTCTCCCCTTCATCTCTTCATCGTTCTTCGGCTGCAGACTGTCGTTCATCTTACCCATTTCTTCTTTCACTTCCCAGAGCTCGTTTTTCAATTCCGTTACTTCGGCCTGATACTTTGCCTTGAACTGTGCGATCTTCTGTCATCTCTTTACATTCGAGGTTAAGGTGGTAAATCCCCTTGGTAGTCATCTCTAACTCAAAATTTATTTTTCCGGGCGCTTGAGCAGTAACGCCTGGATCCGGATAATGACTGGTGATTGGTTCAAACATATTGCGATGCAAAACGGTTTATGGTATAATAAATATGTGGATTTTTTGGTTTGCATTCGTATATTGGTTTGAAAAGCAAGGGTGCCGCCTCCAAAGCATTCAGCAGCGGGCCCTTTCGTGCTTCCGTTCATATTGGGGGGAATGGTCATGGATATCGGGTATCTTTCCCGCATTGATACGATCCGCGAGTTCTTTGGCATCACATCTGAAAACACAATTCCGGAGGCAGCCGCGATCCTGCTCAGCTCCATGACGGAGGTCATCGTCCCGAAGGGCCAGGATATCGTTACGATCGGACATGATTGTGCGGACGGGATGTATATCATTCTGGAAGGGCAGGCAGTGGTGCTTTCCGCCTCCGGCTAGGTGATCAACACATCCGCCAAGGGTGACTTTATCGGTGAATTGGGCCTGATCAATGATATGAACCGCAAGGCAACGGTCCGTGCGGTGGAAGTGTGCCGCTGCGCAAATATCTCGCGTCCCATGTTTGAAAAGATTGCTGCGGCCAACCGGAAAATCTATGGCATCTTCATCAATATGCTTTACAGCAAAACGACCCGGCTGGTCACAGAGCAGGCCCGCATCAAGGCGGATCTTGAAATTGCAACACGCATCCAGACCGGCCTTCTCGAAAATGATTTCAGCGCGTATGAACGGGCCGGGATCAGCTCGATCCGGGCACATATGCACCCCGCGAAGGAAGTCGGCGGCGATTTTTACGATGTCTTCATGATTGATCAAAATCGCTTGGTCTTCCTGATCGCGGATGTTTCCGGCAAGGGCGTCTCGGCGGCCCTGTATACCATGCTTGCGAAAACACATCTCCGCAATTATGCGGAATTGGGACTGCCGCTGTCGTAGGTTGTATTCCGCGCAAACAATCAGCTTTGCAAAAAGAACAAAGAAAACATGTTTGTCACCGCCTTTGTATGCTGCTATGACTACGCGGCACAGACGTTGACCTATGTGAACGCCGGACACAACAAGCCATTCATCGCTCACGAAGGCGGCGCCTTTGAGATGCTCCGGTGTCGGCCGAATTTTGTGATGGGCGGTATGGAGGACGCACGCTACCAGGAGCATGTGATCCCAATGGCCGCGGGAGATACGATCTACCTGTATACCGACGGCATTACCTAGGCAACCAATCCACAGAATGAGCTTTTCGGCAATGACCGCTGCCGGGATGCGCTGAATGAATGTCTCGACAGGACAGATGACCCGGAAGCGATCCTGCGGCATATTTATGCATCCGTCAATCGTTTTGCCGATGGCGCCGAACAGGCCGATGACATGACGATGGTCTGTTTTTCTCTGAACTCCAAATCATGATAAAGCACGAGGCAGAGTATGAAAAAGCCTTCCCCGCGTTGTATGCTTACCGTAGCCGCCGTGATGGTTCTGGCCGTGTATACCTGGCTGGTGGCAAGCGGCGTCATTGCGTTCATTGATTATGCGCTTCAGGATCAGCTCTATCAGGAAGAACAGGCCACAGACGGCGATATCGTCATCATCGGGATCGATGATCGCGCCATGGATGAACTCGGGCCCTTCAGCACCTGGGGGCGCGGTGTGATCGCACAGCTGATCAGAACACTGAATATCTCTGAAGAGATCCGCCCGGCCGCCATCTGTCTGGATATTGTGTTCAGCGGCACCTCCTCCGCGTAGGATGACGCGGAGCTGGCTGCGGCAGCGGCGGAATATGGTAATGTGATCGTCGGCAGCAGTGTATCCTTCGGTACGGCCCTGAACGCGGACAAAACGCTGAATACACAAAGCATCGTCTCGACTTCAGACCCGTATCCGGCATTGGCACATTCTGCCCATACAGCCAATATTAACGCGATGCTTGACGAGGACGGTATCTTCCGGCATCATCTGCTGTCTGTCACCCTGCCCGATGGCAGCGTTCGCCAGTCCATGGCCCTGACCGCTGCCAATATGTATCGCGCATTCAACGACGAAGAGCCCTGCACTTTGCCGCAGACGCAGGGCCTGGGCTTCTGGTATCTGACCTTCACCGGCAAACCCGGCGCATACGACGAAGGCATCAGCGTGGTGGATGTGCTGAACGGAGACATCCCGGCTGAATACTTCTATGGCAAGATCGTAATGATCGGCCCCTATTCGGTCGGACTGCAGGACAATTATCCCACCGCGATCGATCATGCAGAATACATGTATGGTCTGGAGGTTCAGGCCAATGCGATCGAAGCGCTGCTGCAGGAAAGGTACCGGACGGAGGTTCCTCTGCGGGCACAATTAATCATTCTTTGGGGCCTCGCCGCGCTGCTGATCGTAGCCATGGTGCAGAAGCACTTCCGGATTTCCGCAGCGGTATGGCTGGCGGAGGTCGGCGGATGGTATGCCGCGGTCTGGCTGCTCATGAAACCGGGGATCATCCTCACCGTGCTTTGGATCCCGTTGGGGCTGACACTGACATTTGCCACAGGTGTCATCTTCCACGCCGTGGCCAATGCCGCGGAGAAGCGCAGGATCACCGGTGTTTTCAAGCATTATGTGGCGCCGGAGATCGTAAACGAGCTCATCCGGCAGGGGCCTGAGGCTTTGGCGCTCGGCGGACATGTGGCGGATATTGCCGTTTTGTTTGTCGATGTACGCGGCTTTACAACCATGTCGGAGAGCTTGCCCCCGACGGAAGTCGTTTCGATCCTGAATGAATATCTGACCCTGGTAACCGATTGCATCATTGGCAACAAGGGAACGCTGGACAAGTTTGTGGGAGACGCGGCCATGGCGGTATGGGGTTCACCGCTGAAGCAGGAAGACCATGTGATGCTGGCCGTGCAGGCCGCCATCGACATGGTGCACGGCTCCGCAAAGCTTTCGGAAAAGCTGATGAAAAAATATGGCCGGACAGTTTCCTTCGGCATCGGCATCAATACCGGCGAAGCGGTCGTCGGCAATATGGGATCATCGATCCGGATGGACTATACAGCCATCGGCGATACCGTAAACACGGCGGCTCGTCTGGAAGCCAACGCGCCCGGCGGACATGTATATATTTCCCGTGCGGTGGCTGACGCCCTTGAAGGGCGCATCCGTTATACTTCCCTGGGGGACAGCATCCGTCTGAAAGGCAAAAAAGAAGGTTTTGAAGTACTGGACCTGGAAATACCGGATGAACGGAGGGGCATATGATGAAAAAGCTTCTGGTGTGGCTGTGTGTATGTATGATGCTTCTGGTTTCTTTTGCTCAAGCAGAGAGCGACCTCACGGCAGTCAATGTCGTTGTCCTTGAGTATGAGGGCAGTGTGGATGTCACCAGCCAGAGCGGCAAATCAGTGCCTGTTTTCAACAATATGAAGCTTCATAGCGGCTATGAGGTGGAGACCGGTGACGGAAGCTACGCCTGGATGTCACTGGATGATACCAAGGTCGCCGGCCTGGACTCCGACAGTCACATGGCGGTCAAAAAGCAGGGAAAAGAGCTCGTGCTTCTGCTGGATGACGGCAAGATGTTCTTCGATGTGCAGGAAAAGCTGACCGAGGACGAAGTAATGAACGTCCGCACGTCGAATATGGTCATGGGCATCACAGGCACCTTCGGAGAGGTACGCGTACCAAACAGTCAAACCACCGAGGTTCTGTGCCTGGACGGATCGATCGAAATCCGCATCTTTAACCCCGTATCCGGTCAGTCCGAGGGAATCCAGCTTGAGCCGGGAGAAATAGCCTCCTTCAATGTGGATTCCTCAGCGACCGGAAACAGCGATTCAAGCAACAATATTAACATAGATGTCCGCAACTATGAAACAGAAGAAATTGATGGCTTTGTGCTTCGCTACCTGAACAGCAATACAGAGACGCTGGACCGCATTCAGACCAGCGGTGGCGGAGATTTAACAGAAGCAGCCGTCAATTGGGAAGCAAGATTGCAGCAGGATGAAGCCGAAAAGCAATAGATGACTGAGGCACCGACGGAGGTTCAGTACGAAGTGGCAATCGCTTCCTATTGGACCCCAAAGTGTACACACAATTATGTGCTCCAAAGCAAAATAGACCCCATCTGTACGAAACAAGGCTATTCTATCTATAAGTGCTCGAAGTGCGGAGAGACAAAGAAAACCGACATCGTAAGCGCAACCAATCGTCATAATGAAATAGTAGTGGTGGAAGCTGTAGCCGCGACCTGTACAGAAGACGGCCATACAGAGCAAACATGGTGCTCATTGTGTCAAGACGTGATCACACCCTAGACGACCATACCCGCGCTGGGACACACAGTCGTCACCGACGCCGCTGTGGCCCCCACCTGCACTGCAACCGGCCTGACTGAGGGTTCTCACTGCTCCGTCTGCAACGCAGTAATCGCCGCCCAGGAGACCGTGGCCGCGCTGGGACATACCCCCGTGACCGATGCCGCTGTGGCTGCTACCTGCACCGCGACCGGCCTGACGGAGGGCTCCCACTGCTCCGTCTGTAACGCAGTAATTACTGCCCAGGAGACCGTCGCCGCACTGGGGCATACTGCCGTCACCGATGCAGCTGTGGCCGCTACCTGCACCGCGACCGGCTTGACGGAGGGTTCTCACTGCTCCGTCTGCAACGCAGTAATCACCGCTCAGGAGACCGTAGCTGCACTGGGGCATACCCCCGTGACCGACGCTGCCGTGGCCGCTACCTGCACCGCCAACGGCCTGACGGAAGGCTCCCACTGCTCCGTCTGCGGTGCTGTGATCATTGCGCAGGAAACGGTAAGCGCACTGGGGCACACACCGATTACCATCGAAGCGATTGCTGCAACCTGTACAGATGACGGCTCCACGGAATGGTCTGTCTGCGAAGTTTGTGACGAAACGATCACAGAGCCGGTAACAATCCCTGCGCTGGGTCATACTCCGGTTACGGATGCCGCCGTGGTCGCCACCTGCACCACGACCGGCCTGACGGAAGGCTCTCACTGCTCTGTCTGCAATACCGTGCTGACTGCGCAGGAGACTGTGCCCATGCTCGATCATACCCCCGTCACCGATGCCGCTGTCGAAGCCACCTGCGCTGCTACCGGCCTGACGGAAGGCTCCCACTGTTCCGTTTGCGGTACCGTGATCACTGCGCAGGAGACTGTGGCCATGCTCGATCATACCCCCGTCACGGATGCCGCCGTAGCCACCACCTGCACCACTGACGGCCTGACGGAAGGCTCTCACTGCTCCGTCTGCAATACCGTGATCGTGGCGCAGGAGACGGTGCCTGCCGCGCATACGTCGGTTACCGATGCCGCTGTGGCCGCCACCTGCACCACTGACGGCCTGACAGAAGGCTCCCACTGCTCCGTCTGCAATGCCGTGATCGTGGCGCAGGAGACGGTGCCTGCCGCGCATACGCCGGTTACCATCTCTGGGCAAGCGCCAACCTGTACAGAAGCCGGCTACACGGACTGGTCTGTCTGCGAGGTCTGTGATGAAACAATCACAGAGGCGGAGCCAATTCCCGCCCTGGGACATACCGTAGACTCCAATGGAGTTTGTACCGTATGCGGACAGGAAGTGGGAGAGTATGAAGCAACGCCATCCCCGTCTCCGACAACGTGATCATGGCCCGCAGCCGCACCGGGACCGGATTATCCCATGAATATCACATCCTGTTTCTGGGGGGATTGGATTATGAGACCTGTAAACATGATTTGTGTCCTGTGCATGTTTGTCCTGCTTGTTTCCCTGTGTGGATCGTCATTGGCAGAGAACGATATGCCCAGCCTGCTGGATATCGCCTGTGAACCGACGGATATCATCCGGATATCAGATGATACCTTTCTGGTGACAGACGCGTACTACAAGGTCGTGCTGTATCTGCAGAACGGAGAGACCACACTGTACGCAGGAACTCCGACCCACATCGGTCTATACGGGGAGCCGATGGGCGGTTACCGTGACAGCAACAGTGAACTGAGCACCTTCCGGAAGCCCTGGGCGATCGTCCCCTTCGCCAACGGATATGCCGTAACCGACATGAATAACAACTGTGTGCGTTATGTTACAGATGAACTCACGGAAACGATTGCCGGCAATACGATCAGCAACCAGGTAGCAGCCCTGGATGAAGTCGAATGGTCCAGGCCGACCGGACTGGCCGTGGATGAAAACGGAGACCTGTATGTATCGGATACAGGGAATGACCGGATCTGTTTCATTAATCATGAGACCGGCGAGGTCAAGGTGATATGTCAGGAATTGAGTGAACCCACCGGGCTGTCCTGGTGCAATGGTTCTCTCTACATTGCGGAAACGGGTGCCAATCGCATTCTCCAATGGGAGCAGGCCACCAATGAGCTGACCGTGCTTGCCGGCACCGGCAACGCTGAATATGCGGACGACGAAGCTTCCTCTGCCGCGTTTGCCTGGCCCTTGGGGGTCGAAGCCATCGCGGACGGAACCGTATTCATCGCCGATTCAGGCAACTGTGCCGTCCGGATGCTGAAGGATGGCATGGTGACTACCCTTCTCATGGCGGACATGAACGCATTGGACCAGTATCCTTCCAACCCGCAGGGCATGCTGTACACAGATGGTGTATTGTATGTATGTGATCCTTACGCAAACAAAATCTATACCATCGATGTGGGAGAGCAGTGATGAAACTCAAATTTTGGGGAACGCGTGGATCCTGTGCCGCCCCATTCACCGATCGGAGTGAGTTTGGCGGAAATACCAGCTGTGCCGCGATCCGTTCAGGAAACTGCTGGCTGATTTGTGATGCCGGAACAGGGATCATCCCACTGGCAGGAGAAATCCGAAAGGCGGCACTCATGTCAGAAGCGTTGGATTGTCGGGTTAAGATCCTGATTTCGCACTTTCATCTGGACCATGTGATCGGGTTACCCATGTTTCTTGCCGCGCTTCCGAAAGCAGCGGAGGTTACGCTCTATACCGTGCCGGATCAGGTCGGCAAGGAAGGGCATGCCGACCGGCTCGTCAGCCTGATCGGTCCTCCCCTGTGGCCTGTCAGATTAACGGATGTCTGCCCGCAGCTGCGGCTGATCGATCTTGCGCAGGACACGGAGCAGGATCTCGGAGAAGGGATCACTGTCAAGCCCATGCTCTCCAATCATCCCAATAATACTTCGATCTACCGGATTCATTGGGACGGGCTTGATATCGTTTACGGCCTTGACTGTGAAATCACGGATGATTTTGAGGAAACCTATATCCACTTTGTTTCCGGCTGCGATTATCTGCTCTACGACGGGGCTTACACAGACACAGATTATGCCCGATGCGTTGGCTTTGGCCACAGCCCCTTCTCCCGGGCTTTGTCCATTGCCGAAAAAACCGGCGCAAAGCAAGTGTTTGTCATGCACTACGATTATGCATATACAGACGAACTGCTGCGCGAGGCGGAGCGCTCCATCGCAGACAAGACCGGCCGCGTCCTCTTTGCCAGAGAAGGACAGACCTTTGATCTGCAGCCGAAATCACGTTGAAGTGAAATGGATAGAAAAGTTCGCCGCACCGGCTGTATATTCCGGCGCATGAGCCCCACTTGCATGGCGAAATAGCACCAGCGTCACGGAGATGAGCACCACTCTTTAGATTGGTAACACCATGGTCCAGCCCACAAACCCCGGTGTTAATTCCCGGTTTGCTCTGGGAGTGGCACAGTGTGTTCATGCTGCTCTGCGTAAAAAATTTTTCAGCAGGGGCATATCGGAAGGATCCGTGATATGCTGAAGCAGGCGGACCGTGACCTGCGGCCCGCTCCGATCCGTGCCGGCATTGAGATAGCACGCAAGGTAATGATCAAGTGATGTAATGGAGGTCCTGAGAAAGCGATGGAAGGCTGATCCGGAAAGCCACTTTGATCATAACATTATCGGTACAGATTCCAGCTTCAAGGTCATAGACCCCTTGATCATTATTTGAACGCATATATCGTTCTTCTCTGCGTTGCCTGCCTGGCAGCGCTTTTCTTGTATTTACAAAGATGCTTACAATGGATTTTAGTTTTTCGAAGGCAAATAAATGGTGTGAAGCCGTTTTGGGACGTGCCTTTTTGCTGTAATTTAAAACAGCCACGGTGTGATGCTCAGGTATGGTATTGTACCTGGCGTACGCACTGTGGCTATCTTGCTTGCGGGGATACTCTGTGAATAATTCGGGATCAAATTTGTGTCCCGGGAAAACAAAGCATATTATAGTACATATCAGGCAATAAAAAGTTCCCGATCGCAGTATACACGCCGGCAGCAGCAGCAAATAAGCCCACGCACTGCCAAGAATCGCTATGTGGCGCGCATCGTGGAAAGAATAGTGAATGCCCATAACTTCCTTCTCTATCCCGCCGCAAAGGATGAATAGCCCCCACTATTCATTCGAACTGCCCCTATACACTCTGCGGTCATCGGCCTATACTATGCACCGTAGCGAGGAGCTACGAAGAACACAACAATAACGACTGAAAGATAGAAGGAGATTTTCTTATGAAGACTATGATGAAGCGTACTGTTGCCGGTGCCCTGGCTGCCCTGTCCCTGATGGCTGCAAGCCTGTCCGTGGCTTCCGCCGACAAGCGTGTGTGGCAGCGTCCTACCCAGCAGGATGGTCAAAGCTGTGTGATCGACTTTGAGAACGACCCTGTGGTGGCTGAGGACGAGGACGACACACCTGTGTACGAGAAGCGCGTGTGGCAGCGTCCCACCCAGCAGGACGGCCAGAGCTGCGTGATCGACTTCGAGAATGACCCTGTGGTCAAGGTGGAGTACGTTGCTCCGGACTGATCGGCGGATGACAGACAGAACGACAACTCAGGATAAGCGGCTTCCTTTCGCATCCCCTGCCGCTTTACATTTTTCCATATTCACGGTATTCAATTTGTATCGGAACGAAAGGAAACGAAATTTATGAAGAAACGTAATAAGCTTTGGGCCTGTCTGATTTCCCTGCTGCTTGCGGCAACACTCTTGCCCATCGGCTCCCTTGCCTGCACCGCTGTCTACATCGGCCACGATGCCAGTGATGACGGCACCATCATGATCGCCCGTTCCAACGATTACCCAGCCATCTGGCCCAGTCGTCTGCAGGTAACAGACGCTGTCCAAAGCGAGCCCGGCCGCACAATGCCTGTGGATAACGGGGGCACCGTATTTGCAGCGATTCCCGCAGACACCTACCACTATACTTCCACGCCCTTGATGGACACTGCCGTTCTTGCGAGCGGTCTGCAGCAGGATGCCGCAGCCTGCACCAATGAAAAAGGCGTAGCTATGACCATGTCCGTAACGGCATTTACCAATAAGGCGGCACTGGCAGCCGATCCTCTGGTCAAAAGCGGCCTGACCGAGTACACCGCCAACGATCTTGTCATCTGCCAGAGTGCCAGTGCACGTGAGGCAGTCATGGTTTTGACCGGTCTGATCGACACCTACGGCAGCAGTGAATGCAACATTGCCTTCATTGCCGATCAACAGGAAGCCTGGTACATCGAAATGTACAGCGGCCATCAATACGCTGCCGTAAAGCTGCCCTCAGACAAGGTGACAGTCATCGGCAATGAATTCACTATGGAGTACCTGTCCGATTATGAGGAAGCAATCGTTTCTCCCAACCTTGAGGCGATCGCCCGCGATTACGGCTTTGCAGTGTACGGTGAAAACGGCGAGCTTAATCTGCTGGACACTTACGCCGGTGATGAAGTAATCGCCGATTATAGCCATATGCGCACCTGGATCGGCCATCTGCTGCTGTCGCCCGAAACGACCGCTACCGATTATGTGCGGTCCGACCGCTATCCCCTGGCATTCAGCGCAGACCACCCGGTCAGCCTTAGCGAGGTAATGTCTGTCATCCGTAACCGATACGAAGGCACCGTTTACAGCCCGGATGAGACCGGACGCACGGATATGCGCGTTATCGGTACGGATACCGCACTGAATGTGCATGTGCTGCAGATCGATCCCAGTCTGCCGGCGGATATGTCCTGCGTGACCTGGGGAAGCGTCGGCCCTACGATCTATGGCGTATTCGTACCCATGAGCAACCTGTGCGCCTCCGTCAGCGAAAGCTTCGGCCGCAATCAGCCGGTCGAGGAATATGGCCGGTTTGACTCCGCAACCTACCCCTGGTTCACCTTTAAAGAGTTGAACACCCTGTGCGTGACCAACATGGATGTACTGGGTGCGCCGGTCCGTGCCTTCTGGGCGGAAGCGGAGGAGAAAATGATCGCCGGCATGACCCGGGTGCTCCGCGAAGCCGCCGGGATGGAGCACGACGCTGCCGTCGATTATGTGACAGAATACTGCAACGCCATGCAGGAGCAGGCATTTCAGGATGGCAGCAGTATCCTGAATTCCGTGCGCTGGTACATGAGCAAGATCTGCAACACCATGAAAAACGGCATCAATCCCGAGACTCACGAGGTGCTGGATGAGCTCGCGCCTGTCGCCCCCGTCGTACTGACCGTGACCACGGACGGCTACGGCATCTGATTTCTGCAGTGCCATAGGTTCCTTGTTTCTCCCGGTGATGGTACGGCCGCTTTCCCGGCTATGCCGTCCCGGCCATCTTCCTGGCCATGCGCATTTAACAGACAGTGTCTGGCAAATTGAAGCATCGTATCCATAACAGGAAACTCCGGACCACAGCATTGTGATCCGGAGCCTTTTCATTCTGCCCGGTGTAAACAGTACTCTTTTCTTGGTGCCGATGTTCTTTCTTCTCCAACGCTGCAGCCGAGAGCATCGGTTGCTGATTTTTTGTTGGATTCACATTTCTCTGCGCCCTTCCATGGCCTTGGAAAGGGTGACCTCATCGGCATACTCCAGATCCGAGCCGACGGGCACGCCGTGGGCAATGCGGGTCACGCGGATGCCCAGGGGCTTGATCATCCGGGCGATGTAGGAGGCGGTGGCCTCTCCCTCGATGTCCGGGTTGGTAGCCAGGATGACCTCCTTCACGGTGCCATCTCCCAGCCGGGCCATCAGCTCCTTGATGCGGATGTCCTCCGGCCCGACGCCATCCATGGGGCTCAGGGTACCGTGCAGCACATGATAGCTGCCATGGAAGTCATGCATGCGCTCCATGGCCGCCACATCCCGGGGATCCCGCACCACGCAGATCTGCCCGTTCTGCCGGGTAGGATCGGCGCAAAGCTCGCACAGGTCATTCACCGCGTAATTGCCGCAGCAGCTGCAGTAGCGGATGGCCTTGCGTCCCTGCCAGATGGCGGTGGCCAGCTGACGGGCATCCTCCAGCGGCATGGAAGCGATGTAATAGGCCAGGCGCTGGGCTGTCTTGGGTCCGATCCCGGGCAGATGGGACAGCTCCGCCACCATCCGGGCGATCGGCTCCAGCTGCGGCATATCAGAACATGCCGCCCATGCCGGGAGCCATACGGTTCATGGTGGATTCGCGGCTTTCGTCCGCCTTGGTCATGGCGTCATTCACGGCGGCCTTCACCATGTCCTGCAGCATCTCCACATCGTCGGGATCCACGCAGTCGGGCTTGATGACGATATCCAGGATCTGGTGCTTGCCATTCACCTTCACGGTGACCATGCCGCCGCCGGCAGTGCCTTCATACTCGGTGGCCTCCAGCTTCTCCTGGGCCTCCAGCATCTGCTGCTGCATCTTCTGGGCCTGGCGCATCAGCTGCTGCATATTGCCGCCGCCGAAGCCGCCGAAATTCTGTCTTGCCATGGGAAATTCCTCCTTTAATTCTATCAGTGCAACAAAGGATTTCGCGCCTGCGGGCGCGACCAAAGGGCTTTCCGATCGCCCTTTGGAAACCTTCGGGCTTGCCATTTTTTAAGCGTTGATTTAATCATTTCGCGCCTGTCGGCGCGACCAAAGGGCTTTCCGATCGCCCTTTGGAAACCTTCGGGCTTGCGTGTTTTAGGGTTCGTTTGTATTTTCCGGCGGAATGGCCGTGATCTCCAGATTGCCGGAAACGGATGTCATGGTGATGGGAGTGCCGGAGTCCTGCAGGGATACGCCCCAGGTGCGCAGGCGGCCGCTGACGGTGCGGTAGCGGACAAAAGCATCCAGGATCGGCGCGTCCACAAACACATTGCCGGTCACGGTGGCGGCATCCAGGCTGTCAAACGCGGCACTGAACCCCAGGTGCCAGTCAGTGTTCACGCCATGCACGCTGCCCTTCAGCATGTTCAGGCCAGAGGTAGCCGTATCGCCGGTCACGGTGCGCAGGGTCAGCTGGTCACAGCGGATATCCTCCGCCGTCAGCCTGCCGCTGACCGTGTTCAGCGTCACGGTGATGCCCTGCAGCGCTTCCGCCCGCAGATCGCCGGTCACGGTGTCCAGGTTGATGTCGCTGCCGGTCAATCCCCGGGCGTTCAGCCGTCCTTGTACAGTGGAGAGGTCGATGGCGCCCTTCCAGTCGGCGGGAACGCGCAGCAGCACCTCCATCCAGTGGGGCGCGATAATGCCCGTGGAAACGGGATTGGCCTGATCGATGGTCAGCTTGCCACCGGTGCAGGAGACATGGATGGACTCCACGGCGTTGTCATCCCCGGAGATCATCACCTGCAGCTCCTTACCATTGCCGGAGGCGATCTCCAGATTGGCCCAGGTCAGCTTGACCGTGAGTGTGGTAACATCCAGCGGAGAAAAGACTTCACTGCGGCTCATAGGGACCTCCTGTCAGTGTTTTTTGATGTGCAGCAGCTTGCGAACCTTACCGGCCAGGGTCTGGCTCTCCTTCAGCGCCACCGCGGCCTCCAGCGCGCCCCGGCGGTACACATTGTTGGAGGGTTCCCGCCGTACGGCCTCACGGAAGGACTGGTGAGCGGATTCATACTGCTCCATGGCCATCAGCACCAGCCCCTGCTGATTATACCAGGCGGCGTTCTTGGTGGACGCCCGCATCAGCTCCCGCAGGGCGCTCTCCGGATGCTGCTGTCTCAGCATCTTGGCGGAAAGCTGGATGGAATCCTCGCAGCTGATCTCCTGCATATAGGGGCTGGTGGCCCGGGCAGTGGTCAGGCGCAGGGCTTCCTGGTAGGCCTTGTTCAGCTCCGTCATCTTTTCCTGGGCGGCCTTCTGCTGCTCCGGGTCCTGGAAGCGGTCCGGGTGGTACTTCTTGGCCATCAGGTGATAGGCGTGGCGCACCTCCTCGGAGGAGGCCGTGGGCTTGATGCCCAGCATTTCAAATGGGTTCTTCAGGAGTGTGCACCTCCCCTCTTAAAAGAAGGATTTCGCGCCTGCGGGCGCGGCCAAAGGGCTTTCCGATCGCCCTTTGGAAACCTTCGGCTGCGTCCTTTTAATTTTACAGATCCACCGGCTCGCGGCTGATCACCGCGCCGAGGCTGCGCAGCTTTTCCTCAATATGCTCATAGCCGCGGTCGATGTATTCCGGCTCGTAGATCTCCGTCACGCCATGGGCCATCAGGCCGGCCACCAGCAGGGCAGCACCGGCGCGGAGGTCCGTAGTGGTCACAGGCGCGGCATACAGCTGCTCCACGCCCTCGATCATGGCCGTGCGGTCCAGCACCCGGACCCGGGCGCCCATGCGCCGCAGCTCATCCAGATGGCGGAAGCGGTTCTCGAAGATGGTCTCCTGGATCATGCTGGTGCCCCGGGCCGTGGTCAGCAGTGCGCTCATGGGCTGCTGCAGGTCCGTGGGGAAGCCGGGATACACCTGCGTCTTGATATTCACCGCGCGCTGGGCGGCGGAGGAGCAGCGCACCCGGATGGCGTCATCGTCATCGGTCACGCGCACGCCCATTTCCAGCAGTTTGGCAGTCAGCGCCTCCATATGCTGGGGAATACAGCCGGTAATGGTCACATCCCCCCGGGTGGCGGCCGCGGCGATCATCAGCGTGCCGGTCTCGATCTGGTCCGGGATCACCGCGTAGGTGGTGCCGTGCAGCCGTTCCTGACCCTTGATGCGGATGACATCCGTACCGGCGCCCTTCACCTTGGCGCCCATGCTGTTCAGGAAGTTGGCAAGGTCCACAATGTGGGGCTCCTTGGCCGCGTTATAGATGATGGTGGTGCCATGGGCCTTGGCGGCGGCCAGCATCACATTGATGGTGCCGCCCACCGTGACCACATCGAAGAAGACATCATTGCCCTCCAGGGAATCCGCTTTCACGGTGAAATAGCCATTGCGGTCGTCCGTCTCCGCGCCCAGGGCCCGGAAGCCCTTCATGTGCTGGTCTATGGGCCGGGAGCCGATCTTGCAGCCGCCGGGATAGGCCACCTCCGCCTCGCCGCAGCGGCCCAGCAGCGCACCCAACAAATAATAGCTGGCCCGCAGCTTCTGGGTCAGGCGGTAGCTGACATGATGGCCCTCTACCGGCCTCGGATCCACGATCATATGCACACCGGGCACGTAGTCCACCCGCGCGCCCAGGGTGCGCATGATGGCCACCAGGGCATGCACGTCATCAATGTCCGGCAGGTTCTCGATGGTACAGGGCTCATCGGACAGCAGTGTGGCGGGGATCACGGCCACCGCGGTGTTCTTGCCGCCGCTGACGTGTACCGTTCCCTCCAGCGGATTGCCGCCGGTGATCAGCATTCGTTCCTTGCTTGCCATAACAGTCAGGTTCGCCTCCCCGATGGTCTGAAGTGGGACATGGTACGCTTCCTTATTCGAAGGTCACATTGCCCACCTGCTCAGAGGTGCCGATGGCCATGATGTCGCAGGTCTCCCGGGCGCTGGTCTTGCCGTCATACTTGCCGATCAGGTTCAGCTGCTTGCCCATGAAGATCATCACGCAGGTCTGGCCGCCGTCCAGGTTGATGGCCTGGGTGCAGCCCTTGCTCTTCATCATCAAGGCCAGCTGGTTCATGGTCACGCCGCCGGAGCGCTTCAGACGGCCCTCGCACATAATGCAGACATAGTGCCCGGGCTCAACCATGCCAATGGCAGCGCGGGGATTCTTGCTGGTCAGGTTGGCGCCGGTGTAGATATCGGTATTGACCGCACCGTCCCGGATCAGGTAGGGACCGAAGGAGTACACATTTTCCGCGCCCGCGTCCAGCAGCGTCTGGGCGGTGTTTTCATAGCTGTGGGCCACCTCCAGCCGACCGTCCGGGAAGAAGGCCACCGTGTCCAGATTGGGGAACAGGGTGGTGGGCTTGGTGTAGGGATCGTCGTAGAGGATCTCTCCGTTGCGGATGACGATACCGGTATGGCGGGTGCTGCTGATGCGGTAGGTATAGTAGTCGGTGTTCATGGCGAACACGGATTTGTGGGCGATGGCATTCTTGGCCGCGTCCACCCGGACCTTGCCCTTCTTTTCCTCATCATAGAAGTAGGTCTTGAGGTACTCGCCGGCGTCCACGTCGCTCCAGATCTCCGCCTCGAACCAGGTCAGGGGCTGGGTGGCGTCATACTTGCGCTCGATGACCACCTTGGTGGTCTGGTTGATGAAGATATACAGGCCGTTGGTATCGTCCGCGATAAGGAACTCCCCTTCGTCCAGGAAGCCCTTCTCGTTCAGCTCGGGCAGCCGGGAAAGGTAGGCAGGCTCGGCCGTGGGCGCCGCGGTGGGCGTGGGGGTCGCCTCCACCTCCTCCGTAGAGCCGGTGGCGGTGTAGATATTCTCCAGGAAGTCATCGCAGCGGACGTCCTCCCCCACCACGGTACGGGCCAGGCCAAAGGTGCTGTTATCGTAGAGGGTGCTCTTGTAGGAAACACCTTCGTCCAGCAGCGTAAAGCCGGCGGCGCGCTGAGTGATGTGGTAGGCATACGCCTTCTGTGCCACCTGGGTGCCGGTCAGGCCATCGCAGGCGGACAGGGGCTGGGACCAGTCAAAGGTGATGGGCGTCATGCCGTCGGCGGTGTACTCATGCAGATACAGCTTCTTGGCCTGCCAGGTACCGTACGCCATGAAGGAATCATAGCAGGAGCCCTCCTCCGCGGCCAGATCAAAGCAGTCCTGCACCGCCTCGGAAAGCATCATGTGCTGCTTGTGGCCGTACTCGCCGTCGGAGGAATGGGTTACGATGACCTGGGGCTTGGTCTGACGGATGACAGAGGTGACGAACTCCTGCACCTTGGTTTTGCCGCCGGCGTACTTGTAGGCCTCTGTCAGGGTCTTGCTGTAATGGTCGGAGAAGGTGCCGATGATGGGATAATTCCGGATGCCGATGGACCACAGCGCGTTCAGGATTTCGCTGCGGCGGGTGGTGTTGGAATAGGTCAGATAGGCAATGGCCACCTTGCGCCCCTGCTGCAGGGCGTAGGTGGGAATGGCGCCGCCGAAGAACAGCAGCTCATCATCGGGATGGGCGGCAAAGAACAGGATATCCGCGTTCTCCACGGTGGGCTCCCAGACCTGTACCCAGCTGGGCAGTGCGCCCTCGGACAGGCAATACAGCTCGTTGATACCCAGGGTGAACTTGGTGTCCTGGGTCACATACAGGCGAACCTTCTTCACGCCCTCGGGCAGGGACACATAGGCATGATAATAGCTGGTGTCGCCTTCCTTGTAGGTCACCCACTTGCCGTCCTGCTCCACCTGGATCTCATAGCTTTCGGGCATGGTGGCAAAGCAGATATACAGGCCATAGATAGGCGTGTCAGAGGGGGCGGTGATGGTCACGTTGGGATTCTTGGTCTTGTTGCTTTCCCATTTGGTGGTATACTTGCCATCCGTCATCAGGGTATATTTTTTGCCGGAGGAAGAAATTTTAAAGGTGCAATCCTCCGTGATATTCACAGCCTCCGCCTGGGGTGCTGCCGTGGCCGTCGGTTCCGGCGTAGGAGTCACCGCGCTGAACAGCTCGGCCATGGCGGGAACAGACAGAACCGCCAGCAGGACAGCCGCCAGCAGCGCGATCCCGGATTTTTTCATGCGTAAGCCGCCTTTCTGAACCCGGAGGCGCAGACCTCCGGAGATAATATACCATCTTCTATTGTAGCATAATCAACGCCCGGTGTCAATTTGCCGGAAGAATGAAAATCAGCTGCTGTGGATGAGGTTACTCTTGACACCCCTATGAAACCGTGCTACAATGAATCTGCTGTGTAACAGTAATCATTTTGCAAAGGAGATCTTTCCCATGAAGAAGATTACCGCGATCGTTCTGTCCCTGGTGCTGGTGCTGGCCATGGTCTGCACTGCCTGCGCTGAAGTCCGTTCCTACAGCTTTGCCGGCGCGACCGATCTGGACGGCAACGTGATCGAGGCCGAGGATATGCCCGAAGCCGTCATCACCATTGATGATGCCGATGCCCATGAGTGCTCCTACACCACCGCTGAGGAGACCGAGAACGGCACCTACGTGATCGATGAGCAGAACGATGAGGAAGGCTATGTGATCTTCACCTGCACCTTCCCCGAAGAGACCATCACTTTCATCTACTATGCCGAGCAGGATGCCTGCGCCCTGGTGGATGAGGCCAACAGCATCATCTACGTGTTCCTGCGCGTGACCGACGCCGAGTAATCATTTCCGATTATACTTCTCCGCTCTGCGATGGAGCGGGGATTTTTTGTTTTCTCCCATCCCAGTAACAAAAAAGTTACTCTTGACGCCCCCCATGAAACCGTGTTATAATGAACTCGCTGTGTAACAGCAATCATTTTGCAAAGGAGATCCTTCCCATGAAGAAGATTACCGCTATCGTTCTGTCCCTGGTGCTGGTGCTGGCCATGGTCTGCACCGCTTCCGCTGAGGTTCGTTCCTTCGCCATGGCCGGTGTGACCGATCTGGACGGCAACGCGATGGAGGTCGAGGAGCTGCCCGAAGCCATCCTCACCATCGACGATTCCGACGCTCATGTGTGCTCCTACACCACCGCTGAGGAGACCGCCGACGGCACCTATGAGATCCTTGAGGAGAATGCCGAGGAAGGCTATGTGGTCCTGACCTGCACCTTCCCCGAGGACGTCATCACCTTCATGTACTATGCCGAGGCTGATGCCTGCTACCTGGTGGATGAAGAGAACAGCGTCATCTACATTTTTGTGGGCGTGACCGACGCTGAGTAATCATCTCTGATTACAACTTCCCCGCTCTGTGATGGAGCGGGGATTTTTTGTGCGGATGGCAGCACCTCATATTCAGGCATGCGGCATGGTGATGACCAACTCGCCGCCTTCCTCAGGCATTACAAACGCTGTGGAGGTATCGAAGGCATAGCCCTCCGGCACCGTCAGCACGTGGATCACATAGGCATAGGCCTCGCCGGTAAAGGTGTGCTCCCCGTTCGCATCCACCATGGCAGGGCTGCAGAGCGTATCCGTGCACACATTCACCATCACGCCGGTCACCGGCGCGCCGTTCTCATCCACCACACGGATGGTGTACTGCGGCTCCGCGGACTGCGCCGTTTCCGCAGTGGAAGCCTCGCCGCCGTCGGCATAGGACCAGGTGCAGGGGTTGCTCTCGTCCCCGTACTGACCGGTCACATCCTCCAGGCAGAAGGCGTTCAGGTTCTCCTCGGACTTAAAGATAATGATCATGGTCTGGTTCTCATAGTCACCGACCACATCGTCCACCAGATAAACATAGGTGTCGTTGTAGCCGCCCAGCTCCTCGCCGGACAGAGTCACCGTCGCTTCATAAACGCCGTCGTGACAGCTTTCGCTGAGGAAATGATATTCATTGTCAAAGTCACCCAGCACAAAGGCCACGGTAGGATCGATGTCCTCGCCGATCTCCACCCGCACGGTGGCGGTATCCTGGGGCACCAGATAGAACGTCACGCCCTCAAAGGCCTGCGCGATGATCCCGGTAGGATCATGGAACACGATCTCCTGGGCGGAGGTATCGGCCACGGTCATGGACAGCGCCGTACCGGTCAGGGTATGGGGATACACAGGCATCTGCGCCAGGGCCGCGGCCGCCTCATCACCGGTCAGCACCGCGACCTGGGAAAGCGTCGCCGTATCCTCGTCCGAATCCTCATTATCATCCTTCTCATAGGAGAAGCGCACGGTGTACTCGCCCGCCGCGGGGAAGGCCACCGTCCGGGTACCCTCGGAAGGGCCCATCAGATAGGCCACGCGGGTATCGTTCAGATACACCGCCAGACCATCCAGCACGTCCGGATTGGTCAGGCTGTAGGTGAAGGTCAGCACATCGCCCGCCTGCACGTTCACCTTCGTTTCCACCACGGCCTCGGTGCTGTCCACCTCTTCATTGCTGTTCACCGCGCCGTTTTCCGCGGGCAGGAAGGGCCAGGCACCGTCGGGTGTGGTGAAGGCCAGGCTGCCGTTCTCCAAATTCAGCGCGGCGGAGAGGTCCTCCTCCGTGGGCAGCTCGCCCTCATATTCCGGAGCGGAGATCTCCTCCAGCACCGTGCCGGGCTCACGATCCTCATCCAGGATGGTCTCGAACAGGTTCACAAAGGCAGCCTTGGAGGGCATGTAGCCGCACTCATAGTAGATGTAGGTGCCGGTCTGATCCACCACGATGGTGGTGGGGTAGCCGTCCCACACCACCCGCTCGGTCAGCCCGACGGAGTCATAGCCCATGGGCAGGGTCAGGCCGTTCTCCTCCATAAAAGCGGCAATGGACGCGTTGTCGTCATAGGGGGACAGGCACAGTACGGCAATCTCATCCTTGTACTCATCATAGGCCTGATTCATATAGGGCAATTCCACGCAGCAGGGCTGGCACCAGGTCGCCCAGATGTTGATCAGCACCGCCTTGTGGGTCTCCAGCAGGGTGCTCAGGGTCGCGTCGGTACCGTCCGCCAGCGTCACGGTGAAGTCCTCCACCGTCATGCCGGGCCAATAAAATTCGTCCTCGCTCTCCGCGTTCACGCTGACCACGGAACACAATGCCAGCAGCAGTGCCATCAGCACCGCCATCAGCTTTTTCATCGTCTATTCCTCCTTCGAATCGATTGTAAAGTTACATTCACAGAATGTCAGGAGCGCAGCATAACCGCGCTTCCCCTTATTATACGCACCGGGGTGCCCGAATCCATCCCTTCCATGAAAAAAACAGGCACCCTCCGAAGAAGGTGCCTGCGATGATTCAGCTTTCTTTCCATTCATCCACCGTCCGGGTCTGGCTGGAAATGTTCACGCCGATCCTGTGCAGCCTGCGCGTATCCGTCAGATACGGCAGGGCGTACTGCTTCTCCTCGATCTGCCGCAGCGCCTCCTCCGCCGATCCATCCAGCTTGAACTCAAAGATATAGACATCGTTCACGCTCTCAATGATGATATCCGCGCGGCCCTTGCTGTTCTGCTTTTCGATCAGCGTCGTATAGCAGGACAGCAAACGGTTGATCAGGTAAAAGGTGTACTGATAATGCGTCTCGAAGTCCAGCGCCCGCACATCCTTATTGGCCTCATAGGGGATGGACGCCAGGAAGGAGGTGTAGGCCTCCCGAACGCTCTCCAGGTCTCCCCGATAAAGCATTTCGGACAGATCCCCGATCCAGTTGACGGTCTCCACCTCGCGCTTTTTGAAATACCCGTTCGCCGTTAACGCGATGAAGCCCTTCCGCACCTCATCATTGGGGAAGTCCAGGAGATACCGCCACGTCCTGGGATGATACTCCTTGATGGTGAGGTACCCGCTCTGGTAGAGCATCGCCAGCGGGTCCTCCGCGTCCGCCCGGTAGTCCATAAAATACTGCGCCTCATAGGGCTGACCGATCAGCTTTTGCAGGTTGATGTTGTGCCCGTCCAACAGCTTCGCCAGATAGGTAGGCGTGCCGGACTCATACCAGTAGCTGTAGATCCGCTGCGCGTCGAACGCGTTGATGATGCTGAATGGATTGTAGATATCCAGCAGCGCGGCGCTGAAATGGTAGCCGTCATATTGCTTCTTCAGCAGGTCCTTCATGGCGTCGACGGTCACTCCCATGCGCGCAGCCATCCGCGCAATGGGCTCCGCAAACACGCGATGGAGCTCCTCCTCCGTAATGCCGCAGATGGCGTCATACCGTTCGTCCAGGCTGATGTCCTTCGGCTGATTGAATCCCGAGAACACCGTGATCTGGGAGAACTTGGTCACACCGGTCAGCATCACAAAGCGCAGCTGCGCGTCTGCCGCCTTGAACGTGCTGTAAAAGCTTTTCAGGATTGCCCGGTTTTCAAGCTCTGTTTCCTCGCCCAGCGCGTCCAGCAGCGGCTTATCGTATTCATCGATCAGCACCACCGCTTTCCTGCCGGTCTGTCGGAAGGCCTGCTCCAGCACGTACTGAAAACGTCTGCCGAGGATCTCGCAGTTCTCCATTTTCCCGTACTTCTGTTCCCAGTCGGAAAGATAGGACGCAATGAAGTCGTTCAGCCGATCCTTGCCCCGGGTAAAATTGCCGTTGGAAAAATCCAGGCGAAAGACCGGATACTCCTCCCAGTCCTTCTCCAACCCTTCCATCTTCAAGCCGGCAAACAGCGCCTTCCGGCCGCTGAAATAGGCCTCCAGCGTGCTGAGCAGCAGCGACTTTCCAAAGCGGCGGGGCCGTGAAAGGAAGCATACATGCTCCTGCGCAAGCTGATACACCAGGTCGGTCTTATCCACATACACATAGCCGCCCTCCCGGAGCGTCTCGAAGGTCTGTATACCGATCGGATATCTCATCGCTGCACCTCCTCTGCCTTGATTCTACCATATTTTATCCTTCAATTCAAGGTCCACGGCCGCGCAGCGCAAAAACAGGCACCCTCCGAAGAAGGTGCCTGCGATGGTTTATTGCAGATATCCCGTATAGCTTGCCGTTTCCAGCAGCTCATCCGCCCGGGCCTTCTGCTCCTTGGTGGGAGGCACCGCGTCGCTCAGCGTGTAGGGGATGCCCAGCTTCTCATACTTCACAATACCGAAGTCATGATACGGCAGGTTCTCCACCCGCTGCACCGTCTTCAGCTCCCGCAGGAACGCGGCGGTGCGGCGCAGGTCGTCCTCATCATCGGTCAAGCCGGGAACCAGCACATGCCGGATCCACATATTCTTGCCGTGGTCAGACAGCCAACGGGCCATTTCCAGGATATTGGTGTTCGGCATTCCGGTCAATGCCATATGCTTGTCGTTGTCGATCTCCTTCAGGTCCAGCATCACCAGGTCGGTGTACTGCATCAGCTGCTCAAATTTGGCCATCCACTCCGCGTTGGCAGGATTGAAGGGCTGACCCGCTGTATCGATACAGGTGTCGATGCCCTTCTCCTTCAGCAGACGGAAAAAGTCAATGAGGAAGTCGATCTGCAGCAGGGGCTCGCCGCCGCTGACGGTGATACCGCCCTTCTCACCCCAGTAGGGCTTGAAGCGCAGCACGCGTTCCACCAGCTTGGCGGGCTCCCACACCTCGCTGCCGGCTCTGTCCCAGGTATCCGGGTTATGACAGTAGCGGCAGCGAAGTGCGCAGCCCTTCAGGAAGACCACACAGCGGACACCGGGTCCATCCACCAGGCCGAAGCTTTCGATGGAATGGACGTATCCCTGTGTCATCGGATTACAGGAAAGCGTGGCAGGTACGGGCGATCACGTCGTCCTGCTGCTTCTTGGTCAGGTCGATGAACTTCACGGCGTAGCCGGACACGCGGATGGTGAAGTTGGCATACTCGGGCTTCTCGGGATGAGCCTGAGCGTCCAGCAGCTTCTCCACGCCGAACACGTTCACGTTCAGGTGATGGCCGCCCTGATCGAAGTAGCCATTCAGCACATTCACCAGGTTGGTGATGCGCTCCTGCTTCTCGTGGCCCAGAGCGTTGGGGTTCATGGTCTGGGTGTTGGAGATGCCGTCCAGAGCCCAGTGATAGGGGATCTTGGCGACAGAGTTCAGAGAGGCGATCAGGCCGCTCGTCTCAGCACCGTAGGAGGGGGAAGCACCGGGAGAGAAGGGCTGCCATGCGGGACGGCCGTTGGGCATAGCACCGGTAGCGTTGCCATACACCACGTTGGAGGTGATGGTCAGGATGGAGGTGCTGGGCTCAGCGTCACGATAGGTATGGCGGCGCTTGATCTGGGTCATGAAGTACTTCAGCAGCCACACGCCGATCTCGTCAGCGCGGTCGTCATCGTTGCCGTACTTGGGGAAGTCACCCTCGACCACGAAGTTCTCGGTGATGCCCTCAGCGTCACGGATGACATTGACCTTGGCGTAGCGGATAGCGCTCAGGGAGTCGATCACGTGAGAGAAGCCGGCGATACCGGTGGCGAAGGAGCGGCGGCAATGAGTATCGATCAGAGCCATCTCGGCAGCTTCGTAGTAGTACTTGTCGTGCATGTAGTGGATCAGGTTCAGCACGTTGACATAGATGTCGGCCAGCCAGTCGAGCCAGAACTCGTACTTCTTGACCACCATCTGATAGTCTTCCTCGCCGCCCAGCACGTCCTTGGTGATCTTGCCGGTTTCGGGGCCGCACTGCAGGCGATGCTTCTCGTCGTAGCCGCCGTTGAAGGCATACAGCAGAGCCTTGCCCAGGTTGGCGCGGGCGCCGAAGAACTGGATCTCCTTGCCGGTCTGGGTAGCGGACACGCAGCAGCAGATGCTGTAGTCATCGCCCCAAACGGGCTTCATGACATCGTCGTTCTCATACTGGATGGAGCTGGTGTTGATGGAGATCTTGGCAGCATACTTCTTGAAGTTCTCGCCCAGAGCGCTGCTGTACAGCACAGTCAGGTTGGGTTCGGGAGAGGGTCCCATGTTCTCCAAGGTATGCAGGAAGCGGAAGTCGTTCTTGGTGACCATGGAACGGCCGTCCATGCCGATGCCGCCCACTTCCAGGGTAGCCCAGGTGGGGTCGCCGGAGAACAGCTCATTGTAGGAGGGGATACGAGCGAACTTGACCATACGGAACTTCATGGTCATGTGGTCGATCAGCTCCTGAGCCTCGGTCTCGGTAATCAGGCCCTTCTTCAGGTCGCGCTCCATGTAGATATCCAGGAAGGTGGAGATACGGCCGACGGACATAGCGGCACCGTTCTGGGTCTTGATGGCGGCCAGGTAGCCGAAGTACAGCCACTGGCAGGCTTCCTTGGCGTTGGCGGCGGGCTTGGAGATGTCGCAGCCATAGGCGGCAGCCATGAGCTTCATCTGCTCCAGAGCCTTGATCTGAGCGCTGATCTCTTCGCGCTGACGGATCACGTCGTCATACATGTTGCCGCAGCCTTCGTTCAGCAGGTCTTCCTTCTTGGCCTTGATCAGGTAATCGATACCATACAGAGCCACACGGCGATAGTCGCCCACGATACGGCCACGGCCGTAGGTGTCGGGCAGACCGGTCACAACGTGGGTCTTGCGGACGGCACGCATCTCGGGGGTGTAGGCGGAGAACACGGCGTCATTATGGGTCACCATGTACTCGGAGAAGATCTTCTTCAGCTCGGGATTCACGGTGTAGCCGTAGGTCTCGGCAGCCTGCACAGCCATCTTCACGCCACCATAGGGCATGAAGGCGCGCTTCAGGGGCTTGTCGGTCTGGATACCGACGATCTGCTCCAGGTCCTTCAGCTCTTCGCTGATGTAGCCGGGGCCATAAGCGGTCAGGCCGGAAACAACCTCCGTCTCGCAGTCCAGAACGCCGCCCTTGGCGCGCTCTTCCTTCTGCAGCTGCTGCAGGGCACCCCACAGCTTATCGGTCGCCTCGGTGGGGCCGGCCAGGAAGGACTCGTCGCCGTCGTAAGGCTTGTAGTTCTTCTGGATGAAGTCACGCACGTTGACCTCGTCCTTCCAAATACGGCCTTCGAAGCCTTCCCACTGTTCAAAATTCACCATATGAGGATTCCTCCTGTTCTAAAATGGTTTTGAAACGGTGATTGGGACAGGCGCATCCGAATCTCAGAAGCTCCGCTTATTCAGATGGCAGTCCACCCCACCTGATATGATACCGCATTTTCCAAAAAATGCAAGCCTTGCGGCGCATGTTTCGGGAATTTGTCATCATTTTTTCTTCTTCCGACGCATTCCCTGCGGTCCATATCCTGTGGACAAGAAGAGTATCAACACAAAATGTGGTTTTGAAACATGCTTTTTCATTTTCCTCAAAAAAACTGTTCGGTTTTTTCCGGTTCTGTGCTATCATGGTGCGTACAAAAGCGGAAAAGGCGGTGTTTGCCGATGGAGGCCATCATCAACGGCAGCCTGACAGATTTCACAGACTGGTACGATACGGACGGGCACATCATCAACGCCAGCGACGGCGGCATCCTCTTCGCGGAGGGACGCTACCACTGGTACGGCCAGGCCCTGCGTCCCCTGCCCATGGCCGGCAAAGGACTTGGCGGACAGACCACCACCACCGGTGTGGTCATGTATGCCTCGGACGATCTGCTGCACTGGGACTTTGAAGGGGTGATCCTCTCCTGCTCCGAGGATCCTGCCGGCCCGCTGTATGCGCCGATGCGCTTTGAGCGCCCCAAGATCATCTTCAACGACCGTACCGGGCAGTATGTGCTCTGGTGCCATTATGTGGGTTATCCAGGCGATCACGGAGACCTGCCAGGCACGGCCGAAGCCGGAGTGGCGGTCTGCGATACCGTAAACGGCAGCTACCGCTGGCTGGGTACCTGCCGCCCCATTGATGATTCCGGTCTGGTGAGGGACTGTACCCTTTTCAAGGACCGGGATGGCAGAGCCTACTTCCTGTTCGACCGACAGGAAAGCCCCACCAACCGCTGTCAGCACATTGTGGAACTGAGCGAAGATTACCTTTCCATGACTGACCATTGGAAGCGGCTGGACAGCGTCTTCTGGCGGGAAGCTGCAGCGGTGGTGTACCATGATGGCTGGTATTTCATGATCACCTCCGACCTGACCTCCTGGGCTTTCAACCGGGCAAAGTATTTCCGCGCCCGGAATGTGATGGGCCCCTGGGAGGACATGGGGGATCCCTGCATCGGAGATGAGGACCATCTGACCTTCCATTCCCAGACCACCTTCATCTTCCCTGTGGAGGGTACGGACACCGTCGTCCACATGGCGGAGCGGCACAACACGGAAAACTTCGAGCGCTGCTCCTATATCTGGCTGCCCATTGACTTCGATGACGCGCATCATACCCTGTCTCTTCGCTACCGTACCTCCTGGCGGATTCCGGAAGGAAAATGCGGCAACGCTTGAAATGCGCACGAAAAGAGTTTATAATAGGTTCGAAAACAAACAGGAGGCACAGCGATGCGTCGAGTGGGTGAGGTTACGGGAAAATCCGGGGAGCTGCTGGAGATCACCTTCTGCCGTCCGGCGGACTGCGGCAAATGTCACGCCTGCATCGGCGGGCAGAAGCAGACCACCCTGCGGCTGAAGGGTACCGCCGAGATCGGCGACGCGGCCGTGGTGGATATGCCCGCCTCCACCGTGATGAAGGCCTCGCTCATTGCCTACGCGATCCCGCTGGCCGGTCTGCTGCTGGGGGCGGTGCTGGGGAATGTCCTGGCCCACGGCAGCGACCTCGGCGTGGCCGTCGGCGGTCTGGCCGGTCTGGCGCTGACCGCGTGTCCTGTGTTCCTGACGGAAAAGAAACGCCGCAGCCAGCCCGGATGGCAGCCGGAGCTGGTGCAGATCCTCCCCCGGGAGGAAGGCGGGGCTGCCGCGATCAAGGAGGAAGAATAACATGGCCGCTGTATTGACCACGGATACCTTTGATGCCTTTGTGAAGGAGAACAGCCCCGTGCTGGTGGACTTCTGGGCCACCTGGTGCGGCCCCTGCCGCATGCTGGCCCCGGTGATCGACGCCGTGGCCGCCGCCACCCCCGCCCTGAAGGTGGGCAAGGTGGACGTGGATGAGAACGAGGCCCTGGCCCGCCGCTTCGGCATCATGAGCATCCCCACCCTGCTGCTGTTCAAGGACGGGGAGCTGGTCGCCCAGAACGTGGGCTACGTGCCCCAGGCTGCGCTGGAGGAGTTTGTGGCGCAGGCCCTGTGACCCCGCATGCACCCGGAGGCCGAAAACCGTCGGTCTCCGGTCTTTTCAAATCCCACCGATAAGAGGTCCTGCTTTTTATGTTGAAACGACTGCTCCCGCTGCTGCTCCTGCTGCTGCTTCTGCCCCTGGCTGCCCTGGGATAGGAGAAGCAGCTGACCGTGCTGTTCACCAGCGACATCCACTCCTATTTTTATGAGCACACCACCACCGACGGGGAGACCATCCGCGAGCACGGCGGCGCCGCCCGGCTGGAGACCCTCATCGAGGAAAACCGCAACGACCACATGATCCTGGTGGATGCCGGTGATTTTGCCATGGGTACCCTGCTGGGCACCGGCTTCAGCTCCCAGGCCTATGAGCTGCGGCTGCTGGGTCAGCTTGGCTACACCGCCACCACCTTCGGCAACCACGAGTTCGACTTCGGCGGCACCGGCGCAGCCTCCATGCTCCGGGCCGCCGCGGCCTCCGACGATCCCCTGCCCTGGCTGATCATCCCCGCCAACCTGGACCTGACCGGCAACCTGACCGGCGAGCAGCGGGAGGTGTGGAACGCCCTGAACGCCATGGGCTCCGCCACCTACAAGATCGTCACCGTGGACGGTATCGATGTGGCCATCTTCGCCCTGCTGGGCAAGAACGCCATCTCCTGCGCCCCCACCTCCGGCCTCACCTGGAAGGATCCCATCACCTCCGCCAAGGAGGTCGTGAAGCAGATCGGCGACCAGGCGGACGTCATCGTGTGCATCTCCCATTCCGGCACCGACGCGGCCGGGACGAGCGGCGAGGACATCGACCTGGCCAAGGCCGTGCCGGAGATCGACGTGGTCATCAGCGGCCACACCCATGTGACCCATGAGCAGGCGGTCTACGCCGGCAACGCCGTGCTGGGCTCCTGCGGCGCGTATCTGAAGTATCTCGGACGCATGGACCTGACCGTCAGCGAGGACGGCAAGGTCACCTGCGACCACTATGAGCTGATCCCCTGCGACGCCACCGTAGAGGGCGACGCCGAAATGGCCGAAACGGTCAGCGGCTACCTGGCCGAGGTCAGCGAGAGCTACCTGCAGGGCAGCTCCTATGACGAGGTCATCGCCCATACGGACTTCCCCATCCTGTCCTCCGAGGAGACGGACATCGGCCGAGGCGAGATCCCCCTGGGCACCCTGATCGCCGATTCCTACCTGTACGCCTGCAGGGAAAACGGCTATCCCCAGGCGCAGATCGGCCTGGTGGGGCTGGGCACCATCCGCCGGGGACTGAACGCCGGTGACATCACCGTGGGCGACGCCTTCGAGGTCTGCTCCCTGGGCGTGGGCTCCGACGGCTCCGCCGGGCACAACCTGGTCATGGGCTATCTGTATGGCCGGGACCTGAAGCTGCTGGCGGAGTTTGACGCCCTCATCGGCGAAATGATGCCCTCTGTCAAGATGAGCTACGCCGGCCTCTCCGTCACCTTTGACGTCAACCGCATCCCCCTGGACCGGGTCACCTCCATGCAGCTGCTGCATGAGGACGGTACCACCGAGCCGCTGCAGATGGATCAGCTGTACTGCGTGGTGGGCAATATGTACGCCATCAACATGCTCACCTCCATCCGCAGCATGACCTACGGCCTGGTCAACCTCAACCCCCTGGATGAGAACGGCCAGGTCATCACCGACCTGTACTCCGCCGAGCTGTACCAGACGGACGGCACCGGGCTGAAGGAGTGGATCGCCTTCCGGGATTACCTCTCCTCCTTCGACAAGGTGGACGGTGTCTCTCAGATCCCCACGGCCTACAGCGCGCCCCAGGGCCGCAAGGTCGTGACCGAAAGCCACGGGCTGGCCATCTTCGCCAACCCCGGCCTCACCACCTGGATCGTGCTGATCCTGATGGTGCTGATCGTCGTTCTCATCATTTTCCTCATCGTGACCCACAAGCGCCGGAAGCTGCGCCGCCAACAGAAGCGGCTGCTCCGGCAGCAGAAGAAGCTTGCAAAGAAGGAGGCGGTCTGATGAACCGCTATGAGCTGGGCGTCTCTTCCCTGTCCGTCCCGCTGCCCGAGGATATCGAAAAACGCAAATGGGCCGGAGACCTGACGGGGGCCCTCGAAGCCATCGATCTGCGCCTGCGGGAGGAGCTGCCCACCCTGCTGCGCGCCCGGCTGGAGACCGAGCGGGAGCGGCTGCTGCGGCTGCCCACCCAGTACCCCTGGACCCGGGAGCAGGCCATTGCCGAGCTGCAAAAGCTGGTCCCCGACGCCACCGCCGAGGAATTTGACCGCCTGGCGCTGGAGGGCCGGATCGATTTCCTGTACCTGCAGGGAGAGAAGCGGTACTTCGTCCGCGCCGCCCGTACCCTGGCCAAGACGCTGATGGCCTCCCGCACCGCCGCCTATACCGGCGCGGCCTCTCCCTTCCTGGATCCGCTGATCGCGAAAATGAAGGCGCAGGGCTCGCTGGCTTACCGCATCACCCTGGAGGCAAGCATCGCGCCGTCAGAGAAGGCCTTCGTGCCCGGCGAGTATGAGGCCTGGCTCCCCTATCCGGCCGCCTGTGCCCAGCAGCGCGATATCCGGCTGCTGGAGGGTTCCCCGGACCGCATCAGCGCCGCCGACGCTCCTTCCCGCTGCGCCTGGTGGCACCGCACCCTGACGGAGAACACGCCCTTCATGGTGCGCTACAGCTATATGAACCGGGTGCGCTTTGCCGACCCGCTGAACAC
>R14__coassemble_345_pt1 | contig 35450 bp, 33 predicted proteins | sample R14__metabat2_high_PE_026 | metagenome-assembled genome bin R14 | reverse complement strand
TTCATGTGCTCTCACGAGCTTGCAGGTTCAAGTCCTGTTTCCCGCACTTGATCCGAATCCTCAGGGGTTCGGATTTTTGTTTATTCTGTACAGAGGTGCTGCCGATGAGAAAATACGGTTTGATGCTGCTTTGCCTGTTGCTGCTGTTGGGGATGTCCTGTTCGGCCGGTGCGGAAGGGGAGTGGTTCCTCTTTTCGGACAGCGTACCCGAGGAGCTGCTCTTTACGGTGAATGACTATACCGGAACCGTGACGCTCACCTTCCTGGGAGACTGTACGCTGGGTACACAGGACGGTGTTTCCGGTAGGGCCAACAGCTTTACCAACCTCATTGAGGAACACGGCATGAGCTGGCCCTTCCGCAACCTGATTTCCCTGACCTCGGGCGATGACCTGACCGTGGCCAACCTGGAAGGTGTGCTGACGGACCGCAGCCTGACCAAGGTGGAGAAGTCCTATAACTTCAAGGGTCCCACGGCTTATACGGAGATCCTGCATGAAGGCAGCATCGAGTGCGTGAATCTGGCCAACAATCATTCCCACGATTATGGCACCGCGGGCTATAAGGATACCAAGGCCGCGCTGACCGAGGCGGATATCGCTTTCTTCGGCGAGGACTGCGTGGCCGTGTGGAAATATCAGGGCGTGCGCATCGGTTTCATCGGGGCGTACTACGCGCTCAGCGGCAGCCGGTACAGCGTGTACAAGAAGCAGATCGCGCTCCTGCAGCAGGCCGGGTGCAATGCGATCATCACGGTGATGCATGCTGGTCTGGAGCATAACCTGAACATCACGCCCAATCAGCGCGGCATTGCGGAAAAGGCAGCCAAGCTGGGCTCCTGCCTGGTGGTGGGGCATCATCCCCATGTGGCCCAGGGCTATGAGTTGGTCGATGGGATTCCTGTGGCCTACAGCCTGGGCAACTGCAGCTTCGGCGGTGCCATCCATCCCGGAGACACCGATTCTCTGGTGCTGCAGGTGGAGCTGTCCTTTGAAGACGGTGAGCCCGTGGAAGAGGTGCTGCATTTTTATCCCATCAGCATCACCGGCAACAGTAAATACAATGACTGCAGCCCGGTCCTCCTGACGGGCAAGGATGCCGCCCGTGTACTGAAGGACATGGAGACCTCCACAGGCTATACCATGCCGGAATTCACGGAGGCAGCCGGGTCGGTGGTCCGTGTGGCGCTTCAGGGAGAATAAGCTATTGAAATTAAAGAAGAAAGCGGCTCGCAGGTTGGCGGGCCGCTTTTGCGGTGAAAGATGGATCCCTTGAAGCACAAGTTCTTTTATTCTTCCAGATAGGCCAAACGGGCCAGCAGGGTGACGGATTCCCCCTGATAGTTCAGCAGACGGTAGGTACGGCCACCGTCAAGCTGCCAGACCGTGACGGGAAACAGGTGCCAGGTGTTGGGGCGATCTTCACGGGGTATGGTTTGATCGGTCACCTGCCAGATCGCGGCGTCATCATCGCTGTCGATCACACAAAGTGCACAGACCGCAGCCTCAGGCGCAGCGGCATCGGTTTGCAGGAGGCAGCCGGTAACTGTCAGCGCATGAGCACCATTGCCGACTGCGTTCGGTGTATAAAGGGCATCCATGTCAACCTCAGAGGCATCCACGGGACGTTCCAGGGGGTAGCTGATGCCATCCGGTGTGTCCTCCGCGCGATAGACCGTTCCGTCTGCTTCTGTGCAGGAGGCACTGAATACCGCCATGTCCGCATAGGTGTTTCCGGCAGCGTCCTGCCAGATCCCATTCTGTTCATGCACAATGACCAGACTGCCGTCTGCGGCATAGACCAGGCTTTGGTCTGTCGCCTCACATGGAACGAACGAGGTGACCTTCCAGGTGCCGTCGGCAGACAGATAAGCATCCTGTGAGCTGTCCGATTTCAGTGGCGCGGAGTAGGAGTCCAACTCCACTGAAATGCCCAGTACGCCGCCGTTGCGCAGTTGTTCGATAAGCGCCGTGGCCTGAGGGAGGACATCATCGTCCTGATCATCCGGGCACATCGGCTGCACGGCCAGGGACCGGACAGAGAAATCCGGCAGGAGCCCCTGGACGGGCACTTTGGGGAGCGTCTCTTCGGAACAGCTGCCGGTACAGAAATACAGCACGCCGTCCTCGGAATAACCGCCGTTGTTGTCAAAATGCTGCAGAAACCAGGTGAACACGGCGTCAACGCTCTCGAACCCGGCATTCTGTGCACGGCCGGTCAGCCACAGCATGTTGGAGGCGGAAGCGGCCCAGCACATGGACTTGTCGCCCCACATACCATCGCTGCGGCCGTTGTTATCCTTCACCAGCCAATCGTCCATATCGCCTGCAATGCGGTTGGAGAATTTTTCGGCATCCGTCAGGCCGTCACCGGACAGGGTAACGGTCTTTCCGGCGGCCCATCCGGCAATGATGCTGCCGATGGCTGTGTCATCCAGCTGCTCCGGCAGGCCGTTCAGGATCAGGACATAGTGTGCGCCGTTCAGCTCGAAGGCTGCTGTGCCATTGACACCGACCGCGCTTTGAGTCCAGGTGACTGACAGCTCATCCACCGCCTGCTGCGGTGCGTCTGTAGTGACGGTAATTCCATCACCGTATGCGCAGCCAAAGCTAAGAAGCGCTGTCAGCAGCACGCAAAGAAAAGTCCGTTTCATGATATATTGCTCCTCCTTGAGTTACCTGTTCTTCCTGCGCAACAGCACGAAGAGCGCAGCGGCCAGCACGGAAACGGGCAGCAGAATAATGATGACGGTGCCCAGCGTGATGGAATTGGCGGATAATGCGGGCCGTACGGCGACCTTGGCCAGGATGTTCAGATCCACATGATCGGAGTTCAGCAGATATTCCACACAGCGGATGATGAATTCCTGACTGACGGTCATGGAGTACTCATCGGTGGAGGTCAGCAGGGTGGAGGAGCCCAGCACAAAGGCCCGGGTAAGATCACCGGTATCCGTAAAGCGGCTGGCCTGCAGTGCCAGGGCAAAGGGGCCGGACGCGTCGTCCTCCTGCTTGTTCAGGGAAAGACTGCCGCTGGAGAAATCCCGCAGGTAGGATTTGTCACTTGTCGTCAGCACGGCTTCGGTCGTCAGGTTGCGGTCACTTTCCTGGGGGATCGAGAAGGCGCGGCTGCCGGTCAGCACCAGGAAGGTGTCCAGCGCGTCCACCAGATCCGAGGTGATGGAGGTGGACTGCATGGTGGGGATCAGGAAGGTACGGTTGTTGTTATAGTAGGTATTGGGCTCCTCATCCGAGGCGATGACCATGCCGTTCTGGGGCAGGAAGCCATAGGAGCGCAGCAGGGCGGTATAGTTGGGCATGGAGGACAGCGGATCGGAATAGTCGCAGGTGAAGAAAATGCTGCCGCCGGCATCGGTAAAGGCGGTAATGGTCTCCAGCTCGGCATCCGTGAAATCACGGACAGGGGAGAGGATCATCAGCAGATCCTCCGGCTGCAGATCGGCCTCCTCCGAGGAGAAGGTGAAGTAGTAGACATCATAATGATTGGAGGAGAGCAGCTGGGCCAAAGCGGCGGTGCCGTCCTCGTCCAGCTCGCCGTGTCCCTGCAGGATCATGATGCGGGGAACGGTGTCCTGGGAGACGTAGCGGATGGCGGAGGTCAGGCTGCTTTCATAGGTCGTGCCGGCATATTCATAGACGCCTTCGTCATAGTTATAGGAAAGACTGTAGAAATCCAGGGCGGAAAGGATCTTCCAGCGGTCCGTGGCCTCGCAGTATACCACGATGGAATCGTTGGTCAGGGTGGTATCATCCGAGGTGGAGGAGCGGAACTTGGTCAGCAGGCCCGGATTCAGGCTGATGCTGGTCTGCTCCCAGGTGACCAGGGGAGACGCCGCGGCATAGCGGTTCAGCAGCTCCAGCAGCGGCTGGTCCTCCTCACCGCGGTCATACAACGCATAGATATGCACCGGATGGGTCAGCTGGGCCAATACGGTCTCGGTAACTTCTCCATAGGTGGTCTGGGCGTTGAAGGAATAATCCAGGCGCCAGGCATTCTTTTCCTCCAGCGTGCTGAAGATCAGGTTCAGGCCCAGGATCAGTGCCAGGGCCAGACAAAGCAGCAGGGTGGACAGGCTGCCGTAACGGAAGCGGGGAGAATGCAAAAGCTCCCGCAGCACATGACGACGGTTCTCTTTTTTCTTTCGCATGAATTACACCCCCTGATAGCGGCGGCTGTCCAGACGGTGAATGGTCAGCACCAGACCGATGACTACCACGGACAGATCGAACATGACGGACGCGAAGGACAACTGCCCCATCAGGAACGGCTCGTTGCGGGAGTAGAGCGAGAAGAAGGTGAGCACATCGCCGATCCACTCAGGCAGATTGTAGGCCAGCATATCCATGATCCACAGACAGAGGTTGATGCCAATGGAGATCACCACGGCGCTGACGGGGGTGGCCACCAGGGAAGAAACATACAGGTCGATGGCGACGAAAGCGCAGCCCTGCAGCACAAAGCCCAGATAGCCCACCATCATTTCACCGGGGTATACCTGACCGTAGATGCTGACGACCAGCACGTATCCCAGCGTGAACAGCACCGTGATGCCCATGACGGAAAGCGCCGCCAGGAATTTCCCCAGCACGACACCCATCAGGGAGACTGGACTGGTGAAAAGCAGCTGGTCGGTATGCTTCTGCTTTTCATCGGTCAGCAGACGCATGGTCAGCACCGGGGAGAGCAGCATCCAAAGGTAGCTCATCTGTCCCATGAAGGTCAGCAGATCGGAGGAGCGGTTCTGCAGGATCTGCAGATAGAACATGATCGAGGACAGCGCCAGAAAGACGCCCATATAGATATAGCCGGAGGCAGTGTAGAAATATGCCTGCAGCTCTCTTTTCCAGATGGATATCACAGCACAGCCTCCTCTCCGTCTCCGGCGGTAATGCGCAGGAAAATGCTTTCCAGCGAGTCCTGCTCCGAAGTCAGCATCCGGATCGGTGCGTTCAGGGCGCAGAGCAGGCGGAAAAGCTGGGTCTGCGGGTCTCCCTCGCCGGTGGCATCACACTCCATGGAGACCTCGGTCACTTGTGTATCCATGGTGGGCAGGATTTTGATCCTGCGTACACAGGGCAGGGCCTTCAGGTGGGGGGCCAGCAGCTTCTCGTTCATGGCAACGCTGGCCCGAAGCCTGACCGTGCTTTGGTTACCGCTGTGGGCAGGATCCATGGTGATATCGCGGATCAGCTTTCCGTGGTGCAGCACCAGCACCTGATGACACAATTGCTCCACCTACGCCAGAATATGGGAGGAGAACAGGATGGTATGGGTCTCTCCGAGCGTACGGATCAGGTCCCGGATCTCCACGACCTGCCGGGGATCCAGACCGACGGTGGGCTCATCCATGATGAGTACCCCCGGATCGCCACACAATCCCTGGGCGATGGCGGCGCGCTGACGATAGCCCTTTGAGAGGTTGCCCAGCACCCGGTTCCGCACCTCCGTCAGGCCGCAGAGCTGCAGGATATCATCCAGATGGGCGGGAATGGAGCGGGACTGCACTTCCTTCAGTCTGCAGCAGAAGCGCAGATAATCGCTGACCGTCATTTCATCATAGAGCGGGGGCTGCTCCGGAATGTAGCCGATCTTCCGTTTGTATTCCCGGGAATGGGTCATCAGATCCATCCCGTCCATGGTGATCTGCCCTGCGGTCGGCGGATAATATCCCGTGAGCAGATTCAGTGTGGTGCTTTTGCCGGCGCCGTTCTGCCCCAGGAGCCCGATGATACGGTCCGGACACAGGGAGAAGCTCAGGTCATGCACCGCTTCGATGTTGCCGAAGCGTTTGGTTACGTGATTCATCGTGATCATGGTCAGAAATCCTTTCAGGTGATCCGGTATCATTATAACAGTTTTTGCAAGGGAAGGTTGTGAACATTCTGTAAAAGAAAAAGACGAACATTCGCTGATGAAATTTTGAAAAATGAGCGAAAATTGACTTTGCAGAATGGAAAAGATGTGCTATAGTATTCGGTGGAGCCGATTCAAATGAACTGTGAGGTAAAGTATGTCTGATTTCCTGAATGCCTGGAACAGTGACGAATCCTTCCTTACCTACCCGATCGGACCGCTCGGTTTGATCTCCATGAGGGGCACAGAGGAGCTTGGCAACAAGGTCAATGACTGGCTGACCAAATGGCGTGATCATACCGAGGAGAACATGCCGGAGATGCATACCACCCCCGGAGCCCAGCGCGATACCTTCCTGGTGAATGCCAGCTGCCCCCGCTTCGGTAACGGCGAAGGCAAGGGCCTGATCAAGGAAAGCGTACGCGGCTACGATATCTATATCCTTTGTGATATCGGTGCATACAACTGCACTTATAATATGTACGGTCAGCAGGTGCCCATGAGTCCTGATGATCACTTCATGGATCTCAAGCGTATCATTGCTGCCCTGGGCGGCAAGGCCAAGCGCGTGAACGTCATCATGCCCATGCTCTATGAAGGGCGCCAGCACCGGCGGGCCTCCCGTGAATCCCTGGACTGCGCCATGGCGCTGCAGGATCTGGTCCACATGGGCGTGAACAACATCATTACCTTTGATGCCCATGATCCCCGTGTGCAGAACGCCATCCCGGAAAGCGGCTTCGAAAGCGTGATGCCTTCCTACCAGATCTTCAAGGCGCTGCTCCGTGAAGAGAAGGACCTGATCATCGACAAGGATCACATGATGGTCGTTTCTCCCGATGAAGGAGCCATGGACCGCAATACCTTCTATGCCTCCGTACTGGGGCTGAATATGGGTATGTTCTACAAGCGCCGAGACTATACCCGCATCGTGAACGGCCGCAACCCCATCGTGGCCCATGAATATCTGGGCGAGGACCTGGATGGCAAGAACGTGTTTGTTGCCGATGACATCCTGGCCTCCGGTGAGTCTATCCTGGATGTGGCGCGCGAGCTGAAAAAGCGCAATGCCAACCGCATCTTTACGGCATCCACCTTTGCCCTCTTCACCGAAGGTGTGGAAAAGTTCAACAAGGCCTATGAGGAAGGACTGATCGACCGCGTGATCAGTACCAACCTGACCTATCGCCGAGAGGAACTGAAGACAGCTCCCTGGTTCATCGAGGCGGATATGAGCAAGTATATCGGCTATATTATCGCTACGCTGAACCATGACCGCAGCCTGAGTAATCTGCTGAGCCCCTATTGCCGCATTCAGAATCTGCTGCAGCGGTACCGTCAGGAACAGATCGACAGCGGACGCAGACTGGTGTGATATCATGGACCGCTCCTTTATCGGGAGCGGTTTTTTATTGGGGCTTGCGCAAACGGAAAGAACCTGCTATAATAAATTCCATGAATGACATTGAGGGAGGCGGTAGCGTGAGGCATCTTCTGCGCTCAAACGGCAGACGTTGGACCGCGCTGCTGCTTTTGTTTGTATTGATCGGCGGGATCGTGGCGTCCTTCTGTGCTTCCGGGACGGAAAATGTCTGGCCCAAGAGCGGTGACAAGACCACCAGCTCCGGCAAGTTTGTGGTGGACTACACCAATGCTGCGGACGGATACATCATGGTCAAGGCGCCCACCAGCAAAAAGAAGCTGAAGATCCGTATCAAGCAGGGCGACGAGGTCGTCAACTATGATATCAATGGCGAGGGACAGTACGAGGTCTATCCTCTGCAAATGGGCAGCGGAAGCTATTCCATCATCCTCTACGAGAATACCTCCGGCAAGCAATATGCCCAGAAGGCCAAGCTGAGCATCAAGGTGCAGCTGAACCGGGAGGACGCGGCCTATCTGTGTCCCAGCCAGTATGTGTGGTATACCGAGGATTCACCTGCCGTAGCCATGAGTCACAAGCTCTGTGACGATTTGGAAACGGACGCGGAAAAGCTGGAGGCAGTCCGGAATTATATGAAGGCCAATTTCCTCTATGACTATATCCGCAGCGTGACCCAGAAGACCACCTATCTGGGCGATGTGGACGGTGTGTTTGAGAGCGGAAAAGGCCTGTGCCTGGACTTTGCCTGTATCCTGGCCTGCATGATGCGTATCCAAGGCATCCCGTGTCAGGTCGTGGTCGGTGAGGTGACTTCTGCATCCACCGAGATCAGCCATGCCTGGAATCTGGTGCTGATCGACGGGGAATATATCCGCGTGGATATCACGGCGGAGATCAGCGGAAGCAACAATGTGAAATATACGCAGGAGCGCTCCTATTGAGCGTGAAGTGTTGGGAGGTTTGAGTATGGCCGGCGTGAAGGAAAAGAAAACACTGGGCAGTCAGGAACTGAGCGGCTTTTGTGCTCAGGTAGCCATGATGCTTTCGGCTGGCATGCCGCTTTATGAAGGCATGGAGGCGATGGCCCGCACCTATGAGGGAACGGCGGAGCATGAGCTCTATGCCACGGTCGCCAAGGCGGTGATCGAGCAGGGCTCCCTGTATGAAGCCCTCAAGCAGGAGCCGGCCTTCCCGTCCTATCTGACGTAGATGGTGGGCATCGGAGAGCGCACCGGCCGCACGGAGGAGGTCATGAACGGCCTCAGCAGCTATTACGCCCGTGAGGGGCGCATCCTCGGGGCGGTGCGCAGTGCGGTGACCTACCCCTTGATGCTGGGCATCATGATGGCGCTGATCGTGCTGGTGATGATCTGGAAGGTGCTGCCTGTGTTCCAGCAGGTGCTGGGCAATATGGGCGTGACGCTGACGGACTCCGGCAGGATGCTGATGAATCTGGGCGTGACCATCGGCTGGGTCATGCTGGTCATCGTCTGCGTGCTGGTACTGATCGTGGTCACCTGTGTGCTTCTGATGAAAACGGACAAGCGGGACGCGGTGATGCAGCTGGTCAAGCGCTGCTTCCCTCCGTTTGGCAGACTGCAGGGCGAGCTTTCCTCCTCCCGCGTGGCTTCCGTGCTGAGCATGATGCTGGGCGGCGGCTTCCCGCTGGACGAAGCTATGGAGCTCGTACCCAGCGTGCTGAATGACAAGCTGGCCGTGGAGCAGCTGAAGACCGTGCAGGAAAAGGTGGCCGCGGGCGTCAGCTTCGGTGAAGCCTTGACGGCCGGTAAGCTGTTTGATGAGCTGTATAACTGCATGATCCGTACCGGCTGCGAGGTCGGCTGTGTGGATCAGGTGATGAACCGGGTTGCCGCGGACTATGAGGAAAAGGTTGAGGATGACATCGCCAATCTGGTGTCCATCATCGAGCCCACCATGGTCGGCGTGCTGTCCATCGTGATCGGTGCCGTGCTGCTGAGCGTGATGCTGCCCATGGCCGGCGTGATCTCCAGCATTATGTAATGAGTTCCAGAACCTGAGGAAAGGAGGACGAAGCATGAAAACAAAGAAGAGAGCCTTCTGGCGTCCCTTGCTGGCTATGGTATTGGTCTTTGCACTGCTTTTCGGCGGCTGTGTGTGGCTGATGGATCAGCTGGACACGACCTCGGATGAGGAGCAGCTATCCATGGTGAAGGATGCCGTGTATAACGCGCTGGTCACCTGCTACGCGGTGGAAGGCGGCTATCCCCAGAGCCTGGATTATCTGGTGGAGAACTATGGCCTGCAGTATAATGAGGAACGGATCGCGGTATTCTATGATGCTTTTGCCTCCAACATTATGCCTGAGGTACGGGTGTCTTTCAGGGGGGATGATCGTTCGTGATGAAAAAGGGGAATTACCGGGCCCATTCCGTCAGCGGCGCGTTTGTCTTCCTGCTGCTGGGCGTTTTTGCGGTCTTCTCCACGCTGATGGTTGCCATGAGCGCCCAGATGTATCGTGATACCGTTGACCGGACGCAGCAGCACCATGAGGAGCGCATTGCGGCCAATTATCTGATGAACATGGTCCATGGCGGAGATTCATACGGTGCGATCACGGCCGAGGAGCGGGAAGGAATTCCGGTGCTGGTAATTGCTCAGCGGGATGTATCCCTGGAGGAAGAAACCTGGGAAGACGACGATACGACGGACTATTCCTCCCGATGGATCCCCTCCGGGGAAACGGAAGATGTGGAAGAAGAGAGCCTGGATTCCGGCATTTATGAGACCCTGATCTACTGCTGGGAGGGCAAGCTGTACGAGCTGCTGAAGGATACAGCCTATGGATTCCAGCCCGGCGACGGTGAAACGATCTGTGCTCTGCAGTCGCTGGTGCCTGTGGTGCAGGGGAATATGCTTCAGCTGGAGCTGACGGACACGGATGGTTCCACGACCAGGCTTCATGTGCGGCTCTATACGGCGGAAACAGAGAGGGCAAGCGAATGAATCATCACAGCAATAATTCCAATGCGCTCCTGGTGGAGATCATGATTGCCGTGCTGTTCTTTTCACTCTGCTGCACGGTATTGCTCAGGACCTTTGTTTCGGCCCACACCCAGAGCGAGCTTTGCGGGATCCGCAATGAGGCGATGATCGAGGCCCGGGATGTGGCCGAGCAGCTGAATGCCTCACAGGAACCGCAGGAGCTGCTGGCCTCCCTTTCTTTTGAGAACAACGGAACGGAGTGGAGCCGGAGCTTTGAGACCGAACGCTTCAATCTCACGGTGACGCTCAGCGAAGAGAATACGACCGCAGGCAGCATGACCCGGGCGGAAATCACGGCCTGGTCTCTGCTTACGAATCAAACGGATGCGCTTTTCAGCCTTCAAGCGGTGCATTATGATCCGTTGGAGGTGACAGAATGAATCGCAGGGATTTTCATATCGGTCCCGGAGCTGCCTCGCTGCTGCTGGTCGCAGTGGTCGTCAGCATGGGCATTCTGGGCATGCTGGCCATGATGAGCGTACGTACGGATGTACGCCTGACGGATCGCAGTGAGACCATGATCCTTTCACAGAATGCGGCGGCGATCCATGCGGAGGAGCAGTATGCCGCCCTGGATGAGCTGGTGATTGCTGCGGTACGGACTGCGGCAGGGGATAACGCGGCGTTCCTTCAGGCGGTGGAGGCCTCTCTGCCGGAAAGCATGACGCTGGAAGAAAACGTGGTCTCCTGGACGGAGGAGACGGACGGCGGAATGCTTCTGCACTGCGCGGTCCGTGTTCAGAATACGCTGCAGCCGGAGCGGGTGCAGTGGGTGACCCATGCGACGGAAAGCAGCGTGGGTAATGAAGAAATGGACTGAGGAGATGATCGGCCGCCATGGAAATGATTGATATGCTGAAAAAGACCATGGAGATGGGCGGATCGGATCTTTTTCTGATTCCCGGCTCTCCCGCGGTCTGTAAGGTGAATGGTGCCCTGGTCCCTTTAACCACGGAAAAGCTGATGCCGCAGGACGTGAAGGACCTGATCGCCGTGACCTATGATCTGGCGGCGGGACGCTCCATGGAGATGCTGCAGCATAACGGCGATGATGATTTCTCCTTCTCGGTCAAGAACATGTGCCGGTTTCGCTGCAATGCCTATAAGCAGCGCGGCTCCCTGGCCGCGACCTATCGTGTGGTGCTGTTCGGCCTGCCCGATCCCAAGGAAAGGAATATTCCGGACCTGGTGATGGGCATGGCGGATTACCGCAGCGGCATGGTACTGGTGACAGGCTCCGCGGGCAATGGCAAGAGCACGACCCTGGCCTGCCTGATCGACCGCATCAACCGGACGCGTGAAGGTCATATCATCACCATTGAGGATCCCATTGAATATCTGCATCCGCACAACAAGAGCCTGGTGAGCCAGCGCGAGATCGACAACGACTCTCCGACCTTTGAACGTGCGCTGCGTGCGGCTCTGCGCCAGGCACCGGACGTGATCATGCTGGGCGAGATGCGCGACAATGAGACCATGCAGGTAGCCATCACGGCAGCGGAGACCGGCCATCTGGTGCTGTCCTCCCTGCATACCATCGGCGCGGCCAAGACCATCGACCGTATCCTGGACTCCTTCCCGGCGGAGCAGCAGCAGCAGATCCGTATTCAGCTGAGCATGGTGCTGCGGGCGGTGGTGAGCCAACGGCTGGTACCCTGCAAGAAGGGCGGCCTGATCCCCGTGTTTGAGGTCATGACCGTCAACAGCGCGGTGCAGAACATGATCCGCGACGGCAAGACCCATCAGATCGACAATGTGATCTACGGCGGCGCTGCGGACCGGACTATGATGAGCATGGATAACGAGCTGATCCGGCTGTGCAAGGCCGGCATGATCACCAATGAGAGCGCGGTGCTGTATGCCATCAATCCCGATACGGTCAAGAAACGCCTCATGTTCTGATGATGAGAAAGCGTTTCGCGCCTGCGGGCGCGACCAAAGGGCTTTCCGATCGCCCTTTGGAAACCTTCGGGGGTTTCTTTTAAAGGAAAAAGCCGAAGCTGCTATTGGATACCGCAGCTTCGGCTTTTGTTATGCTTCGGGAACGCTCAGCCGTTCCTGTGAAACGACTTTGACCTGTTCATTCTCCACAGTCAGCATCAGCTGATCGCCCAGATGGATGTGGCCGCTGATCAGCTCTTCAGAGAGGGTGTCCTCCACGGTACGTTGGATCACCCTGCGCAGGGGACGGGCACCGAAGCGGGGATCATAGCCTTCCTTCGCCAGCCAGCGGACGGCCTCCTCGGACCAGGAGAGGCTGATGTCCCGCTCCGCCAGACGCTGTGCGACCTGAGCCAGCAGCAGCTCGGTGATGGCGTGGATCTCCTCCTCGCCCAGGGCGTGGAAGACAATCAGCTCATCCAGACGGTTGATGAACTCCGGACGGAAGAGCTCCTTGACCTCCTTCATGACGGTTTCCTTCATCAGCTCGTAGCTTCTGGCGTCGGCGGAGGGACTGATGGAGGAGCCGAAGCCCATGGCACGGTGCTCCTGAATCTGGTGGGCGCCCGCGTTGGAGGTCATGACGATGATGGTGTTCTTGAAGGAGACCACGCGGCCGGTATTGTCGGTCAGGCGGCCGTCCTCCAGGATCTGCAGCAGGATGTTGAACACGTCCGGATGGGCCTTCTCGACCTCATCCAGCAGCACCACGCTGTAGGGCTTGCGGCGGACCGCTTCGGTCAGCTGGCCGCCCTCTTCATAGCCCACATAGCCGGGAGGGGAGCCTACCAGGCGGGAGGTGGTATGCTTCTCCATGTATTCGCTCATGTCGACACGGATGACGGCGTCCTCATCGCCGAACATGGCTTCACCCAGGGCCTTGCACAGCTCGGTCTTGCCGACGCCGGTGGGACCCAGGAAGATGAAGCTGCCGATGGGGCGGTGGGGATCCTTCAGACCGGCTCTGGCGCGGCGGATGGCCCGCGCCACGGCCCTGACGGCTTCATCCTGGCCGATGACACGCTTGTGCAGGGTCTCCTCCAGATGCAGCAGCCGCTGGGCTTCGGTTTCCGTCATGCGGCTGACGGGGATCCCTGTCCAGCCGGCTACCACCTGGGCGATATCATCCTCGGTGACCACGTCCCGGCTGGTGGATTGCTGGCGGGACCATTTTTCGCGCTTCTGGTCGATCTCCTGGCGCAGCGCCCGCTCCTGGTCACGGAGCAGCGCGGCTTTCTCAAAATCCTGATGATTGATGGCATCCTTCTTTTCGATGACCACGGCATCCAGCTGCTTCTCCTGCTCCTTTACATCCAGGGGCGCGGTGTAGGTCTGGATGCGCACCCGGGAGGCGGCCTCATCCATCAGGTCGATGGCCTTGTCGGGCAGATACCGGTCCTGAATATAGCGGTCGGACAGCTGCACGGCGGCCTTCAGGGCTTCGTCGGTGATGCGCACCTTGTGATGGGCCTCATAGCGGTCCCGGAGACCATGCAGGATGGCCAGGGCTTCCTCCGCGGTGGGCTCACCCACGGTGACGGGCTGGAAGCGGCGCTCCAGGGCGGCGTTCTTTTCGATGTGCTTGCGGTACTCATCCAGGGTGGTGGCGCCGATGCACTGCAGCTCGCCCCGGGCCAGGCTGGGCTTCAGGATATTGGCGGCATCCAGACTGCCCTCGGCGGCACCGGCGCCCACAATGGTGTGGATCTCGTCGATGAACAGCAGGACATTGCCGGCCTTGCGGATCTCCTCCAGGCAATTCTTGAGGCGCTCCTCAAACTCACCGCGGAACTTGGTGCCGGCGACCATGCTGCCCATATCCAGGGAGAGGAGACGTTTGCCCACCAGCATCTCCGGCACATTGCCGGCCACGATACGCTGGGCCAGTGCTTCGGCCACGGCACTTTTGCCGACGCCGGGCTCACCGATGAGCACCGGGTTGTTTTTGGTGCGGCGGATGAGGATCTGGATGACGCGCTGGATCTCCGTATCGCGGCCGATGACGGGGTCCAGCTCGCCGTTCTGGGCGGCGGCGGTCAGATCGCGGCAGTATTGCTCCAGGTTGGGCGTGGCGGACTTGCCGCTCTTCTTGCTTTCGTTGGGGGCTTCCTCCCGGGAACCGGCTGTATCGGCATGTTCCTCCCGGATCTGACGAATCAGCTCCACCCGTGCCCGGCCGAAGTCCACCCCGAACTCCCGCAGGATATTGGCGGCGCCGCCCTCATTTTCCCGGAGCAGGGCCAGCCAGAAGTGCTCCACGCTGACATAGGTCTGGCCCAGCTTATGGCTCTCAATGACGGACAGCTCCAGCATTTTTTTGGTGCGGGGGCTCAGGTCAAAGCGGATGGCGCCGCCCTGGGGCAGCGCGGGAGCGTTTCCGGGCTCGGCGTTGCTGCGCAGGAAGGCCTTCGCCTTTTCATAATCGATTTTTTCACTGATGGCCGGCGGCAGCTGGTCGTCGGTCTTCAGCAGGCCCAGCAGCAGATGCTCAGTTCCGACGCAGGTCAGGTTCATGGCTGCGGCTTCGCGGTGCGCCTGGGTCAGGGCCTTTTGTGCTCTTTCGGTAAAACGCCCAAAGATCGGCATGAAATGATTCTCCTCCAAGCTTATTTGGTTTCGGTCAACAGGGTGCGGACACGGGCGGCGCGGATCTCCGCCAGCTCCTGACCATGCAGCTTCTTCTCGGCAAAGGCCTGCAGATGGGCATCTTGGGCCTGGTCCAGCAGGTGGTCCACGGTATCCAGGGAGCAGGGGAGCCAGCCCAGCGCAGCGCCGAGCCGGATAAAGCTCCAGTGGCGGAAGAATTCGCCGGACTCCAGCAGCCGGGCGTTCCGCAGAATGCCCCAGGCACGGTAGATATTGTCCTCCAGCGGCACCTTGCCGTCCTTGACGGCCTTCTCCCGCAGGGCCAGCTCCATCTCGGTCAGCTGATGGCCCACGGCGGACAGGGCGCTGATGATCTCCTGTTCGGTACGGCCCAGCGTGACCTGGTTACTGATCTGGTAGATGTTGCCCAGGGCCTCGGAGCCTTCACCGTAGACGCCGCGGATGGTCAGCCCCACCTTGGCGACGATCTGTCCCACATTGCCCATCTGCTTATAGACCGTGAGCATGGGCAGGTGCATCACCAGGGAGGCACGCATGCCGGTGCCGGTATTGGTGGGGCAGGCGGTGAGGTAGCCCAGCTGCTCGTCAAAGGCGAAGCTGACCTGACGGGAGAGAACATCATCCACATGGAAGCACTTGGCGGCGGGGGCCAGCAGCTCCATTCCGGGGCAGATGGCCTGGATGCGGAGGTGGTCCTCCTCGTTCATCATGATGGAGACGGCCTCGTCCTCCTCCAGCAGTACGGCGGCGGTGTTAGGGTTACGCAGCAGATCCTTGGTGATGAGGTGGCTCTCCATCAGCACATTGCGCTGGTTTTCACTCAGGTCCCGCAGGCGGATGAGGTCATAGCCCTGATCCTCGCCGGTGCGGGCCAGGGCATTGGCGGTACGGTTGACGCAGCGGTCGGCGTTCTCCTCGTGATCTGCGGAATCGAAGGGCAGGTCGCTGTAATTGCGGGCCAGGCGGACCCGGCTGGACAGCACGACGGCATCAGGCATGATCCTTCGCCTCCTCCGACGCGTTCATCGCGCGCAGCTGATCCCGCAGGACCGCGGCGGTCTCGAAATCCTCCATGGCCACGGCCTGGGCCAGCTGCTGCGTCAGCTCATCATGACGGCTGCGCACCTGCTGCTCCTCCTCGGAGGGCAGGGGACGGCGCCCCGCGTGCTGCACGCGGCCGTGGATCTGCAGCAGCATGGGCTGCAGCTGCTCCCGGAAGGCCTGATAGCATCCCGGGCAGCCCAGGCGTCCGCTCTTGCGGAATTGGCTGAGGGTGGTGCCGCAGCGCTCGCAGGCCGTGCTGTTGTCCTCCGGTGTGGCCTCGTTTTCCGCGGGGCTGCCGGTAATGGCGGACAGGATGGAGGACAGCAGCGTCTTGATGTTTCCGGCGGCGATGTTGGCGTTCATGCGGGACATGCACTCCGCGCAGAGATGACGGGTGGTGGTTTCGTCACCCATCATCACCGATACGGTGTAGGTCGCTTCCCGTTCGTTGCATTCTTCACAAAGCATGTTATCCTTCCAACCTTTCCTGGTTCTGTTTCTGACGGATGGCGGTGGCCAGCATGGTCTTCAGGCTCTTGGCCCGCAGCGCATCCTTGACGGCCTAAGGCACCGGCACGGCCATGGCCTGGGCGGACACCGCCGCCTGCATGATGCCCGCCGCTTCCGCGGTCAGCATGCCGCGCTCCACCAATTGGGACAGCAGACGCACCGCGTCCCCTTCGCCGATGGCGTCCCCGATGCGCTCCTGGATCAGGTACATCAGATGGCTCTTTTCATCCGTTGCTACGCGCACGATGCGGATATACCCGCCCCCGCCGCGCCGGGATTCGATGACATACCCGGCATCCGGTGTAAAGCGCGTGGAAAGCACATAATTGATCTGGCTGGGCGCGCACCCGAAGTAAGAGGCCAGCTCGTTGCGCTTCAGCTCGATCTCCGTCTCTTCCTGCTCGAGCATCTCCTTGATGAAGCGCTCGATGGAATCACTCAGTCTCATGCAATCACCCCGAAAGAAAGTCTGACTTTCTTTGACTAATAGAGTATAGCATAGAATGCAACGAATTGCAAGAAGAAGATTTACCAGGGAAGCAAGCATGGGGAAAGGCAAATCGGAGTTACATCGGCACATGACTTTTGGTTACACAGCAAAAAGCGGAAATGCAAATTATGGGCAAAAAGATCCGAAAAGGAACAAAACAAAAGAAAACGGTTACATACAAAATCTCATGATTTGATAATAATACAATACATAATGTATAAAGCGGCCGGGGGGGTGACAAATGAAACATTATAAAAATGCACAAACTTTGTAAAAAGCTACACAAGCCATAACTTTTGCTGTACAATAATAAGGCAGAAATTATCCTCAGCCTTTGGAGGTGCTTTTATGGCAGAACAGTGGCAGGAAAATGAAAAGCTTTGTGGCCGCCTTTCAGAAAATATGTTGATGGCACTGGCTGTTTTTCCGAGACAGGTCGTGAGCATGGATGATTTTATCCGTTCATGTCAGATGCCGTTATCGCAGGTCCAGGTTCTGGTGGTGCTGAGTGAGGGAAGCTCAACGGTCGGCGGACTTTCAACAAGGCTTGGCATCGCGAAGCCGAATATCACACCGATCGTCAATGTGCTCTGTGATAAAGAGCTGGCTGAACGTACACCCAGCGAGATCGACCGTCGCAGAGTGGATGTCAGCATTACCAAAAAAGGACGCAGGCAGCTGAAGCAGTTCCAGAAGAACCTGCTGGAGCAGCTGGGTACTACGGGCCGGAATTTGTCGGAAGAAGAAATGACGAAGCTGGTGGATGCCCTGGAGATCATCAATCGGTTTCCGAGACATGCATGAACCCAAAAACACCTTCGCAGTCGGAGTGGGCTGCGAAGGTGTTTTTTGTTACGTTATACCTTGATGCTGTGCCACCTGGCGCTTTGGTAGCGGCGGAGCATCAGGATCATGCGGACAGTCATATCGCACAGCGTCGAGGACCAGGCGCAGATGAGCGCAATGTCCGGGCGCCCCATGATGGTGGAGGTTACATAAACGCTGGACAGGGCCAGCAGGGGACGGATACAGACCACGGTGATCAGCATGACCCTGGCCGTGTAGCGCACATCGCCTGCACCGCGCAATGCGCCTGAGGCGACCACGGACAGCATCTGGAAGGGCTGGATCAATCCAAGGACGATCATCACATTGACAGCCATGGCCTGCACGACACCGGTCTCGTCATTGCTGATGAACATACCTACCAGCTGCCCACGGAACAGGATACAGAAGGAGGCCAGAAGGATGGCGATCATCAGGGAGAAGCGCTGGGCCAGGGTGCCGTAGATGTGCGCCAGATCGCTGCGCTTGCGCCCCAGCATCTGCCCCACCAGAGAGGTGCCGGCAATGCCAAGGCCGTCCGCAAAGGAGAAGGAGAGGTTCAGGAACTGATTGCAGATCTGGTGCGCTGCGAAGCAGTCCGTACCCAGCCCGGCCACGATCTTGGCATAGGAGAAGAAGCCGACGCGCATGGCCAGCTGCTCCACCATGGCGGAGGAAGCCACTTTGGTCAACGCCTGGAAGGCCTCTTTGTCCGGCTTCCAGCTGTCAGTCAGGGAGAGATGCAGGAAGCTGTCCCCGGCACCGCGCAGCATGGCGATCATGCTCAGCACAAAGCCGACGATCATGCCGATGGCGGTGGCAATGGCGGCACCGCGTACACCCAACCGGGGGAAGGGCCCGATGCCGTTGATCAGCAGCCAGTTGAAAAAGATGTTGACCAGGTTGGAGGTGATGTTTACTTCCATGGTCAGCTTGGTATTGCCCACACCGCGCTGGGCGGCGCACATGCCCATGGAAAGCGCCTGGAAGGGGAGGGCATAGCCGAGGATCACGAAATACTCCTTGGCTTCACTCAAAGTGCGGCCTTCTTCCGCGCCGGCAAAGCGCATCAGCGGGTCAGCCAGGGGGATCAGCACGGCCATCAATACCGCGGCCATGACCAGCATCATCAGGATGGAGGTACGTACGGTGACATTGGCTGCGTCCCGGCGTTCCTCTCCGCGTCGCCGGGCCACCACGGCGGTGATGCCGGTATTCAGGGCGAAGAACATGCACAGCATGATCATGCGGGGCTGGGTGACCAGGCCGACCGCGGCGACCGCGTCGGTGCCGATGCCGCTGACCATGACCGTGTCCATCATGCTGATGAGGGAGATCAGCACCATTTCACACACGCTGGGCACGGCCAGCCGGATATATTCCTTGTACATGGATCCGCTGCTGGGAAGATCCCTGGGCTCCATCCCCTTGGGGAGCATCCGCTTGATGTCAAAATAAGGAAGGGACACCTTCATGTTCATCTGCCTCCAAATACAGAGCCCCCGCCATGCAGGGCACAGATAAAGCTGTTTAACTTGATTATAACGACCGGACAGGCTTTGTCAATGGATGAAGTGAAAAATCACGAGCCGCTCTTGACGGTGATGACATGAAGCGTGGGATAATGCCCCAGCCGTACAGGCAGGCCGACCGTGCCGACACCCTGGGAGACCAGAATACTCAGCCGGTTGGGCGTGTACCAGCCGGAGGTGTAGGAGCCCTCCACTGTCGGGGCGCCGATCAGGTTTCCCAGGAAATTGACCTGGCCGCCGTGACTGTGCCCGAACAGCCCCACATCGAACCAGTTGCGCTTGCCGTCCTTGCCGTTGGTGTTCAGCGCGGTGGTGATGGCATCCGGCTGGTGGGCAAGGAAAATGACCATATCGGAGGATTTACACTGCGCCGCGACCCCGGCGATATCCGCGTTGGCGGAGAGATCGTCGATACCGGCCAGATAAATATTCTGCGTGCCGATGCGCACGGAGACCACCTCATTCACGATAGGGGTGATGCTGCGGGTGCGCATGACCGTGAGCAGCTGCTGCAGATTGCTTTCGGGCAGCGTACGGTCACAGTCTCCCAGCACCGCATAGACGCCATAGGTAGCGCGGATCGTGGGGACGCTTTTGAAAAACGTGATCGCTCCGTCGCTGTCGGTGGCATAGTCGCCGCCCAGAATGACCAGATCGGCGTTCTGTTCATTGATCTTTGTGACCAGGCCGGAGACATCGTTGGCGGTCAGATAGGGCCAGTTTCCCATATGGATATCCGAAACATAGACGACGCGGAATTGCCCCACGTCCGAAGTGAGGTCCGAGCAGACCACGGTGGTGCGTTCCACCTGCAGCAGCTTGGGCTCGATCAGTCCCCAGGCCGCGAACAGGATCAGCAGCAGGATCAGCAGGATACGGACCGCGTCCTTTACGCGGTGAAAGCGGCGATGTCTGCCGCGGTAGCGTGGTGACATAAGGGCAGGCTCCTTTATATGGTACGGCGGAATTGACATTTGGGCCGGAATCCGCTAAACTGACAGGGTATTATATGAAAGGAAGCAACAAGGAATGCAGAGCTTCAGAATCATCGATCCCTGCGTGATGCTCAATCCGGTACCGGCCGTGATGGTCAGCTGCCGCCGGAATGAGCAGGAGCGGCCGAACATCATCACCGTGGCCTGGGCTGGGACCGTGAACACCACGCCGCCCATGCTGTCTGTCAGCGTGCAGAAGCGACGCTTTTCCCATGACATCATCCGGGAGAGCGGCGAGTTTGTGGTGAACCTGGTGGACGCGGCGCACTGCGAGGACATGGACTGGTGTGGCGTGAAAAGCGGCCGGGAACTGGATAAATTCGCGGAGCGGCACCTGACCCCTGTGCCGGCGGAGGAGATGCGGTACGCGCCGGCCATCGGGGAGTGCCCCGCATATCTGTGCTGCAAGGTGCGGCAGATGCTGGAGCTGGGCAGCCACGATCTGTTCCTGGCGGAAATCGTGGGCGTCCACGTGGCAGACAGCCTGTTTGATGAGGACGGCAGCATGCATCTGGAACGGGCGGGCCTGGTATGCTATAACCACGGCCTGTATCAGAGGGTCGGTCAGGTGCTGGGCTTCTTCGGCTATTCCGTGGCCAGGCCGCAAATCCGGGAAAAACGGCTGCGTGCCTATAAAATCAGAAAGCCATAATTACAGACTTCGGTCTGTAACTGTAGGCGGCCATTCGGATGACAGCATGGCGTAAAGCACGACGTCCGCAAAGCGCCCTTTGTTGAAGACCGCTTCTTTTTGCAGGCCCTCGCAGCGCATACCGCACTTCTGCATCACACGGCCGCTGGCAGGGTTATCGGCTTCATGAACGGCCCAGACGCGGTGCAGCTTCATTTCACGGAAGCTGAATTCCAGCAGCGCGGAGAGGGCTTCCGTCATGAGGCCCTTGTTCCAACAGCTGCGGGCCAGACTGTAGCCCACCTCAGCGGATCGGTTCTCCTCACTGTAGCCCATGTAGCCGATGGTCCCGACCACAGCACCGGTCTCCTTCAGTACGATGCCATAGGAAGAAGGCTCACTGTCCCGATACTGGCGGATGAGATAGCGCAGATAACCACGGGAATCCTGCACGGTACGATGCGGCGTCCAAAGCACATGCTTTGCCACCTGAGGATCTGAGGAATAGGCAAAAACATCCTGCGCGTCCTTCAGACTGACGCGGCGCAGGATGAGGCGTTTGGTTTCAAGCGTCGGCAGACGGGAGAACCAGTCCTCCGGGCGGTATCCGCTGCGATGCCAGAAAGTATGCTCCACCATGGTCATCCCCGTTTCAATCAGGAAAAATCAGCTTCTTTCGGAAGCAAGGGAAGAAAGCGGTCCTCCCGGTCGTTTAGTGGTCAGAAGCCGAAAGGTTGGCGGCCATGAGAATGCCGGCGATGGTTTTTCCATCCCGGATGGTGCCGTCCATGACCTTGGCGACGGCTTCGGCCAGAGGCATGCGGACTACAGCGACGAATTCATCCTCGTCCGGGTGGCAGGTTCCCTGCTCCAGCCCGGTGGCATAATACAGGTGGATGTGTTCGTTGCAGAAACCGGGGGTGGTATCCAAAATGGTCAGCTTTTTCCAATGGGTGGCGGTCAGACCGGTTTCCTCGCTCAGCTCACGTTGGGCACAAAGGAAGGGATCTTCATCAGCGGTATCCAGCTTGCCGGCGGGTATTTCCCAGGTCACGCGGTCCACGGCCACACGATGCTGCCGGACCAGGATAACGCACCCGGCTTCATCCACGGCCACCACAGCGGAGGCGCCCCGATGGCAAACGATTTCCCGCGGTGCCGATTCGCCGTTGGGCAGGGTGACGTTCCAGTGCTCCACATGGATCAGGAGCCCCTCAAAAACGGTTTGCTTGTCCCGGACGGTTTCCACCAACTGACGTTCATCCATGACTGACGACCTCCTTGTGGTAATCAGCGGATATTTTCGACATCCGGCGGTTGAATCCTGCCGGAAATCAAAAATCACGAAGAAAGTCGTTGCAATTCTGTTACAAAAGCCTTTCATGGTTTGACAATTGTGAACCTTTGTTATACAATAAACTTTGGTATATTTCCAAGGAGGATTCTGTGTATGAAGAAGCACTTCCATGCTACCCTTCGCGTATTTTTTGCCCTGATGCTCAGTGTGATGCTGGCTCTGTCTGCCTTCAGCACGGCCTTTGCCGCTGATGATTGGCAGCAGCTGGTCGTTGTGCTCAGCTGGACCGCTTCTGACGGACAGGAAGGCACCGTTACGGCTGTTCCTGTGGACGGAGCAGAGCAGCAGACCTTCTGGGCCCAGGTGCCCGCAGAGGCACCGCTGGATGGCTTGATGATCGAAGTTTCTCATCCGGCCCATGAGGACTATGTGTTCACGCCGTCCAACCATGAGACGCTTTGGGGCGTTGTGGATGCGGGCAGCCGGATGGATGAGCAGTGTGTGCTTCCCATTTATGCCATGAGCGGCGATGCTATCGTGGACGTCTATTACCTGTATGTGTCCACGCAGCCTGTGACCGCTGTGGAGCTGGAGGAGCCGACGGCTGAGCCCACGGAAGAGCCCACCCCCGAACCGACTGAGGAGCCTACCCCTGAACCTACGGAAGAACCGACTCCGGTGCCTACGGAGGAGCCCACGCCGGAACCTGCCCCTGCTTCTGCTGTGGTGCCGGTTGCCTGCTATGATCAGGATGGCAATCTGCTGTTCATTGATGAGATTACGGTGACCGAAGGTCAGAATCAGACGGTGAACGCTCCGAATTTCAACGGCTATGACCTGACTTCTGATGCAGTAGTCACGGTGAGCGTTGACGCAAGCGGCGCTTCTTCTCCTGAAGCGGTGGAGTTCTGGTATCAGAATCTGACCACGCCGGAACCCACTGCGGAGCCCACCGCCGAGCCCACGGAAGAGCCTGTGCCGCTGGCGACTCTGGTGGTTCGCTACGTGGATGCCGCGACCGGCATGGATCTGGTCGAGCCCACGGTGCTGGAAAACATCGAAGACAACGCGTATGATGTGCGCCCCGCGGCGGAAGGCATTCCTGCCGACTATGAGCTGGTCAGCGATGAAGTGGTCCGTGTGACCGTGACCAATGGTGTGGCAGATCCGGCAGAGGTCGTGTATTATTATACAGCTCCCGCTGAGGCCACTGCAGAGCCCACGGAAGAGCCTACCGTCGAATCGACCGCAGAACCCACGGAGGAGCCTACGCCCGAACCGACTGCAGAGCCCACGGATGAGCCTGTGCGGCTGGCCACCCTGGTGGTACGGTATGTGGATGCCGCAACCGGCATGGATCTGGTCGAACCCACGGTGCTGGAAAACATCGAAGACAACGTGTATGATGTCCGTCCTGCAGCGGAAGGCCTCCCTGCGGATTATGAATTGGTCAGCGACGAAGTGGTCCGTGTGACCGTGACCGATGGCGTGGCGGACCCGGCAGAGGTTGTGTATTATTATGCCGCTCCCGCTGAGGCCACCGCAGAACCGACAGCAGAACCTACGGCTGAGCCCACTGTCGAGCCGACTGCTGAACCTACCGAAGAACCTGTCGCGGAGCCCACAGAGGAGACGGCTGCTGAACCCTCTTTGGCCAGCGTGACCGTCCGTTATGTGGATGATGTGACCGGTGAAGAGATCGCGGAATCTGCCGAACTGACCGGTATTGCCGACAATACCTACGAGGTGCGTCCTGCGCCCAGGAATCTCCCTGACGGTTACGAACTGACCGGCAATGAGGTCGTGAGCCTGACGGTAAGCAATGGCATTGCCGATCCTGCGGAGATCATCTTTACCTACCATAACAATAATGCTTCTGTCGAAGAGACTGAGCCTGAAACCGAACCGGAAACTGAGCCGGAGGATGAGCCGGAGACTGAACCCGAAGCAGAACCGACTGCCGAGCCTGAAGCGGAACCGGAACAGACTGGCAATTTGATCACGGTGCATTACGTAGATGTCAACACCGGTGCCTAGATCGCGAATGCCACTGTTCTTCAGAACATTCCCGATAATATGTATGCCCTGACGCCTGCTCCGGAGAATCTGCCGGAGGAGTATCGTCTGGTGGGCGAGGAGAGCTATGTTCTGACTGTGGCCAACGGCATTCCGGATCAGGATGACTTTACCTTCACCTATACCAATGAACGTGTGGCGTCTGTTGTGACTGTGCATTATACCGATACCACCGGCCGCACACTGGCGGATGATCAGCAGCTGACCCTTGAAGGCGAAGGCGAAGTGACGCTGACGCCGGATGAGTCTCTGATCCCCGAAGGCTATGTTTCCGGCAATCAGACGGCCGTGGTGACCATTGCTAAGAGCGGTGTGGTGACGCCCTCCGAGGTGACCTTCGTCCTGCCGGAGAAGACCTATGAGGACGGCGATGAAATCTGCCTCTATGCTGTTACATCCCAAAAGAATGTAAATATCCGTGCTACCTCCAGCAAAAATGCCAAGAAAGTGACTTCCATCAAGACGGCCGGCACTTATGTGTGGGTCGTAACCCGGGAAACCAATAAGTCCAAAGAGGTCTGGTATCAGATCAACTATAATGGCTACGAAGGATTTGTCCGCAGTGACATGATCACGTTGCTGAGCAAGATGGATTCCGATGCCTATGCAGCAACTTTGAGCTCTCCTGTCCCCACTGCAGTTACAGAGGAGCCCACTGTCGAACCTGCAACGGAGCCTACCCCTACCCCCACTCCTGCCGCTGTGGAGCCTGAAGAGACTGCTGCACCCGCTTCCGCAAGCCTGGTGGTGCGCTATGTGGATGTTGATACCGGTACCGATGTGGCAGCTCCTTCTGAATTGACGGAGATCCCTGACGGTACCTATTCCGTGCACCCTGCGCCGGTCGACCTTCCCGAAAGTTATACGTTGACGGGCGATGATGAGGTGACGGCAGTAGTAGCCAATGGTGTATGCACTCCTGCCGAAATCATTTTCACTTACAAGAACGAGCCGGCAGAGGAAGCCACTGCCGAGCCTACGGAGGAGCCCATTGCTGAAACGCAGGAGGTCGTGCCTCAGACAGCCGGCCTGGTTGTGCGTTATGTGGATGAGGCGACCGGGGAGGAGATCGCCGAGGCTTCTGAACTGCAGGATGTACCGGACGGCACCTATACCGTGCGTCCCGCGCCTGCGGAGCTGCCCGAAGGCTATGTTCTGACCGGAAACGAGGAGGCCACCTTGGTGGTGACCAATGGTGTGGCGGAGCCTGCGGAGATCATCTTTACCTATCAGAATGAGGCTGCTGCCGAGGCTGAGCCTGAAGCAACCGGGGAGCCTGCTGCCGAAACCGAGCCTGAAGCCTCTGAAGAGCCTGTTGCGGAGCCTGAAGCTGCTGCGGTGATCGTCCGCTATGTGGATGATACGACCGGTGAGGCGGTTGCGGAGCCTTCCGAATTGAACGATATTCCCGATGGTACCTATACCGTACGGCCTGCCCCTGTCGATCTGCCTGAAGCGTATGAGCTGGTGGGTGAGAGCGAGCAGACACTGACGGTCAGCGGCGGTGTGGCCGATCCCGCTGAAATGGTGTTCACCTATCACAATACGGTTGCCGCAGAAGCCGAAGAGGAACGGGAAGCCGTTGAGGAGCCTGAAGCTGAGCCCGAGACGGAAACCGAACCGGAAGCCCAGACTGCTTCCGTGATGGTAAAGTATGTGGATGAAGATACCGGTGAAGAGATCGCGGAAGCCTCTGTGTTGACGGATGTGCCGGATGGCCAGTACACGGTCCGTCCCGCTCCCGCGGATCTGCCCGAGGGCTTTGCGCTGACGGGTGACGAATCCGCGGCCCTGACCGTGTCGGATGGCGTGGCCGATCCTGCGGAGATCGTATTCACTTATGCGCAGGCGTCCGAAGGGACCGCTGAACCTACCGTTGTACCGACTGAGGAAAGCACAGCCATTCAGGTGCGCTATGTGGATGTTGAGACCGGCGAGGATGTGGCGGATGCTGTGAAGCTGGAAGGTGTTGCGGATGGCGAGTATATCGTTCGTCCCGCGCCTGCCAATCTGAAGGAAAACTACGAGCTGACCGGCGACAGTGAAGTCAAGCTGGTGGTCGAAGACGGTATTGCCAGTGTGAGCGATATCATCTTTACTTACCGGTATAAGGACCCTGACGCTGAGCCGGATTTTGCGGCTATCAGTGCTGTGGTAAAGGTCCATTACTGCGATGTGGATGGCAATCCGATCGCCGAGGATCAGATGCTTGAGCTGGACACAGTTGGTGCGCAGGTGCTGACGCCTGATGCCGACATCGTGCCCAAGGGCTATAATGCCGCGGACGTGTCCGCCATGGTGACGGTGCGAGAGGATGGTTCTGTTTCTCCTGAGGAAGTGACCTTCAAGCTGCCGCTGACGGACTTTGAGGACGGCGAGCTGATCAACCTCTTCGGTACGACAACGCAGAAGACGGTCTATGTGCGAACCGGCCCGTCCAAGAGCAATAAAAAGGTGACCACCGTACAGAAGAGCGGCTCTTATGTTTGGGTCAATACCCAGGAGACCAATGACTCCGGCGAGGTCTGGTATAAGGTTGTATACGAGGGTAAGGAAGGCTACATCCGCGGCGATCTGGTGAAGCTGATGAACCAGGAAGCAACGGACGCCTACATGGCTACGCTGAGCACTCCGGTCCCCCACGAGACTGAAGTGCCCGAGGTGACCGCAACGCCCGAACCTACCGAAGAGCCCACGACCGAACCCACCGAAGAACCGACAGAGGAGCCCACGACCGAACCTACCGAAGAACCGACGGAAGAGCCCACGGCTGAGCCTACCGCTGAACCGGAAACTTATACCGGATACGCAGTGACGGTGGATACCGTAGCCCTGTGGGATGGCGTACTGACGGATTCCAGCCGGATGATCCAGACACTGGATGAAGATACACTGGTAACGGTCTCCGGCCAAAGCTATACCGAGGACGGTACCTGGCACCTGGTGACCACGCTGGACAATGTGACCGGCTTTGTGGAAGATGAAGCCATCACGCCGATCTCTGATGAAGAAGCCATGGACTATGTGGCCCGTTGGGAGGAGGCCGGCGCAACACCGACGCCTGAACCCGAAGCGGAGCCCGAAGCGACGGCTGAGCCTGTGCAGGTGTCCGGCTACTTTGTGACCCGCGGTGATGGCGTATGCTTCCGCAATATGCCCAGTGACCGCAGTGTGATCCTGGCCGAACTGGAGCGCAACACCACAGTGTTCGTGGTCGGTCAGGTCTATGATACCGAGGATGGCTGGCCCTGGCATATCGTGCTGATGGATGGCCAGTGGGGTTATATGCGCAGTGACCTGATCCGGATGATGACGGAGGAGGAGCTGGCAGCCTATGAGCAGGGTAATCCCACCGCGGAGCCTACCCCTGCGGCAACGCCTCAGCCCTATGACGCAAGCAGCCTCTCCAGCTATGGCTATGTGTATTCCAGCAACAGCGGTCGTGTGAATCTGCGCCGTAATCCTTCCACCAAGGAGACAACGCTGGCAGAGCTTCGCAATTATGCTTTCTGCCTGGTGCTGGATACGGTGGATGTGAACGGAACTACCTGGTACTATGTGGATTACGATGGTACCCGCGGCTATGTTCATGGCGATTACTTCGTGCAGATGACGCTGACGGAGCTGGACAGCTTCCTGACGGATGGCCGTTATGAGCAGGGTGTGACCAATAATACGGCCGAAAACGCGACGCCTTCCGCGACCTTCGTAACGGTGGAGGAGCAGCAGGCGACGACCTGGCAGGATCCCAACAGTGGTTTGAATGTCGCTTACGCCACGTGGGTGCCGATCGCCACGGTCGCTCCTTTGGATGAGGCGGAGGCCACGGCTGAAGCAGACGAGACCGAAGAGCCTGAAGCTACGGAAGAACCTGAAAGCACGCTGCTGCCGGAGCCTGTGGAAACAGAAGGCGTGACCGAAGGCAGCGACCAGGGCGGCAGCTCGGCGCTGATCTGGGTGATCGTCCTGGTGCTGGTGGCTGCTGCCGGCGGCGGTGCCTATGCCTATTTGCTGCATAAGAAGAACAAGGAACGCGCTGCCCAGCGTGCGGCCCAGCGCCGCGCCCAGGCAGCCAAGGCTCAGGAAGTACCCAAGACGAACCGCACCGGCTCCTATGGCGCGGACGGTACCCGGAAGCAGGATCCCAATGCGCAGAAGACGGATACGCAGCCTGCAAAGACGAACAACCAGCAGGCGGCCGGAGCGGTGAAGGCTGCTTCCCAGCGCGTGGCTCAGCGTCCCTATACGCCCAGCAGCAACGCGACCAATAACCAGTATGCGCCTCAGCGCAGCACGACCCTGACCGGAACACAGCAGACCCGTCAGAAGCCTGCCGAAACCTCTTCCAGCCGTGTGACGCTGAACAAGACCGCCTCCCCCTATGCCAAGTCGGAAGCAGTGAAGGCGGAAGAAGCACGGCAGGCTGCCGCGAAGACCAAGGCAACAGTGAAGCCTGAGCAAAAGACGACAGATGCCGGCACGGAAGCGAAACAGGAAGATGTCAGGCAGAATGCAGCCGCTGAAGTCCCGGAAAATCGCTTCACGGTCCGTCGCCGCCGTACGGATAACAATAACCAGAACAGCTAAAGAACCTCTGCCGCTCCGATCGCCTTAGGGTGACCGGAGCGGTTTTTGATGCAACAAAAAATCCCCTGCAGGCCGTGTGCAGGGGAGATGGATCAATGGGCTGTTATGCTTGCTTTTTGGTAAGGACCAGCGCCAAAGCAGCACCCAGGGCACCGCCCAGCAGCTTGATGAACATCAGCATCAGGGCGACAGAGGGCTCACAGTCCATGGTGAAGGCCAAATGGGCGGTCAGTGCGGATGCTGCGCAGACAGAGAACGCGGCGCAGGCCCGGCGGCCTCTGGCGTTCAGGTCATCCATGGCGGTCAGGCCGGGCGTGGCGTTCAGGTAGAACAGCAGCATGTCCATCATGCCGCCGGCGCCGATGCCCAGCTTTTCGCCCAGGAAGGTGAAGGGCTTCTTCTGCAGCCGCTGCAGCAGCTCTGCCATGGGGAGGCTGCCCAGCAGGGTGACACAGATGGTGGATACGATGCGCATGGCCTCGTCCAGCGGGGTGATGGCGGAGATCAGGGTGATGCCGCTGATCATCTGGAAGGCGCCGATGGTCAGGCCCGCGGTGGCCATCAGCTTCAGCAGCCAGGCCAGCCCCTTGAAGGCTTTGCCGGCCTTCTCCGGCCACTTGGCGATCAGCAGGGCCAGCACACCGGAAAGGATCGCCAGCGGCACGCAGAGCCAGAGCGCGGACAGGAAGGGGATACCGCAAAGTACAGCGCCCAGCAGCATGGCCACCGGCAGCGTAATAAGGCCATACATGATGCCCCAGGCGAAATCGTCCCGGTGCTCCGCGGAAAGGATGCCCATGCCGGTGGGGATGGTGAAGGACAGCGTGCAGCCGAAGGTGGAGGCCACCAGGATGCCGGCAAAGCGGCCGATGATCTCATCCTGAGCCAGGGCTTTCGCCATCTGATACCCGCCCATATCGATGGCCAGGAAGGAGCCGAACATGGCGGGATCCTGACCAAGCAGCCGGTAGAACGGGGTAATGATGCCGCTGAGGGCGGAGGCCAGGGCGGGGGCCAGACAGATCATACCGGCCATGGAGAGGCCCACCGGTCCAAGCATCATGAAGCCCTGCTCAAAGGCCTTGCCCAATCCGAAGCGGTTGCCCAGCATACGGTCGATGCCGCCGAGGATGGCGCAGACCGCGATGATCTTCATTAAGATATCGACCATGGCTTATCCTTTCCGCATGACTGCTTCGATATCATGAACGGTACGCGGAATAGCGGCGGAGAGGTTCTCACAGCCGGTTTCGGTCACCAGCAGGTTATCCTCCAGCCGGAAGCCGATGCCCCATTCCTCGTGATAGATGCCCACATCGATGCAGAAGACCATGCCGGGGCCGATCTTTTCGGGCGTTTTCACCACGTCGTGTACGTCGTAGCCCACATGATGCGCGCCGCCGTGCCACATCAGCCTGCCGATCTGGCCGACGTCCTCCAGTACGCCGGCGTCCTTCAGCAGCTGCGCGTTGTAGCGGCGGATCTCCTGATCGATGAAGGGCATGGGCAGACCGGGTTTGACGGTTTCAAACATATGATTGGAGGTGGCCAGGGCGCATTCGAACAGCAGCTTCTGCCGCTCGGTGAATTTGCCGTTGCAGGGCCAGCCGCGGGAAACATCCGTTGTGTGGTTGTCCCACTGGGCGCCCACGTCATTCAGGACCATATCGCCGTCATGGGCCTGGCCGGTATAGCTGTAATAATGGATGCAGAAGTTGTTGGCGCCCGCGGAAATGATGGAGGGAAAGCCGGGGCCCTGGGGACCGTACTGGCCCAGCACATGGTCAAACTCCGCCTTGTACTGGTATTCGTACATGCCGGGCCGGGAAGCCTTCATCATGGCCATGATGGCCTCGCCGGTGATGACCTCCGCCTTGCGGACAGCCTCGATCTCACAGGGCTGCTTGATCAGCCGCAGACGGCGCAGCAACTCATTGGCGTTCTCGACCCTGAGGTAGGCGTAATCGGACTGCACCGTGCGCAGGAAGACGTGGGCCGGACGGTCGATGTCATCCAGAGCGGCACGGTAGAGGTCCAGATAGATGGAACCCAGCTGCGCGGTGGCGGTGGAATAATGTCCCCCGGCCAGCAGGGTATGCAGATCCGCCTGCAGCTGGCTGACGGGGCGGATATCGGAAACGCCGGAGACCTGCTCCGCCTCCGCGGCGGTCAGGCGGCGGCCCGTCCAGCGCTCCGCCATGGGATCGGAGGGCAGAAGATACAGCCGCTCCGTGGTGGTGCTTCCGGCCTTCACGGCCACCAGCACCGACTCCTTCTGCTCGATGCCCGTCATATAGACAAAGCTGCGGTCGGCATAGAAGGGATAGTATTCATCGTTCGTCTTACGGACTTCCTTGCCCGAGAAAAGCACCAGCATGGAATCGGGGACCATCATATCATAGAAGCGCTGACGGTTTCCCTTGTGAAAGGCCTGCTCCAAGAAACTCATCCTCCCTCAAATATCCTGGGGAAAAAGTACCGAATCGATTATAGTGCATTCCGGAAGAAACCGCAATCTCAAAAAACGAACAAAAAACAAAAAAGACGCAAAATCATTTGCTTTTTGTCGAGCAAAACAGTTGACAAATGGTGTTTGGCGTGCTAATATGTAGCCATCTTATCCGGAAGGGAGGAGCCCAAGGTGTTGAAGCAGAGCAGCTGGATGTTCCTGATGCGCATGTGCCCCATGTGCATGCTTTGTGATGCTTTCAACTCGAATGAGGCTCCTGTGGCGGATTGATTCGATCCGCGGCTGCAGAAAGAGGAGGTTCATTGGAGAACCTCCATTTTTTATAGCTATTCTTCCGGAAAGGAAAATCCCGACTCATTTTGAAGGAGGAAATTCCCATGAAAAAGCTGCTCGCTCTCGTTCTCGCCCTGGCTCTGACCTGCACTGCCGTGTCTGCCCTGGCTGTGACCATCGCTCTGCCCAATGACGCCACCAACGAAGGCCGCGCTCTGCTGCTGCTGGCCAACAACGGTATCATCGAGCTGGATCCCGACGCCGGTGTGCTGGCCACCAAGGATGATGTGACCTCCAACCCTCTGGACATTGAGTTCTATGAGGTGGAGGCTGCCAACGTGCCCAACGTGATGGCTGACGTGGATTATGCCATCATCAACAACAACTTCGCTCTGGACGCCGGTCTGAATCCTTCTACCGGCAGCCTGCTGAAGGAGTCCTCTGATTCTCCCTATGCCAACGTGCTGTCCGTGAAGGAAGGCAACGAGGAGACCGACCTGACCAAGGCCCTGATCGCTGCCTTGTCCAGCCAGCAGGTGGCCGACTTCATCGCCGAGACCTATCCCGACGGCTCCGTCATCTCCGTGGTGGAGAACCCCGGCGACGGCTATGATGCCACGGTGGATTATGATGCTCTGAACGGCACCAAGGTCATCGTCGGCGCTACCCCCAACCCCCATGCGCTGGTGCTGAATGTGGCCAAGGAGATCCTGGCTGCCAAGGGCATCGAGCTGGAGATCATGGAATTCACCGACTATGTGCAGCCCAACCTGGCTCTAGAGAACGGCGACATCTATGCCAACTACTTCGCTCACTATCCCTACCAGGAGAACTTCAACGCTGAGAACGGCACCCACATCGCCAATGTGCTGGGTGTGCATGTGGAGCCCATGGCTCTGTATGGCGGCAAGCAGTCCGACCTGTCCCTGCTGGGCAAGTAATCCATCTGCCTCGAAGGGGCTGTTTCCGGAAGGAGACAGCTCCTTTTTGCTGCAATTCTGTGGGCCGGTTCATGGATTTGGGGCTGTTCAATCGGGGCTTTTTGATGTATAATTACAAAGTAAATCACTTTCGGCAGGAGGCTCTCTCATGATCGAGATCCGGAACCTTTCCAAGAGCTTTATGACGTCCTCCGGGCAGGTGGAGGCATTGTCTCATGTCAACCTGACCATTCAGGACGGAGATATTTATGGCATCATCGGTATGAGCGGCGCCGGCAAGAGTACGCTGGTGCGGTGCATCAATATGCTGGAGCGGCCCACGGATGGTTTGGTGCTACTGAACGGCAAGGACCTCGGCGCGCTGGATGAGAAGGAGCTCCGTGCTGTCCGTCACAAGGTGACCATGATCTTCCAGGGCTTCAACCTGCTGATGCAGCGGAACTGCCTCAAAAATATCATGTTGCCTCTGACCCTGCAGGGGGTAGCCAAGGAGCAGGCCAAAAAGCGGGCTCTGGAGCTGCTGGAGCTGGTGGGGCTTCCGGATAAGGCCAAGGCCTATCCCGCCCAGCTTTCCGGCGGTCAGCAGCAGCGCATCGCCATTGCCCGTGCCCTGGCCACGGAACCTGAGGTGCTGCTCTGCGACGAGGCAACCTCCGCCCTGGATCCCAAGACCACGCATTCCATTCTGCAGCTGATTGCGGATATCAACCACAAGATGGGCATTACGTGCATCATCATCACGCATCAGATGAGCGTGGTGCAGGAGATCTGCAACAAGGTGGCTATTCTGGAGCACGGTACCGTGGTGGAGGAAGGCGAGGTCAGCGATGTCTTCTCCAATCCCAAGGCGGAAGCCACCCGCAATCTGGTGTATCCGGATATGGCGGACAGCGCGGTGGTGACCGGCGGGGAGACCCAGCGGCTGCGGGTCATCTTCAACGGGGCCATTGCGGCCAAGAAGCCGTTGCTGGCACAGATGGCCATTGACTGCGATATCGCGGCCAGCATCGTGTCCGCGTCCACCCGCTCGGTGGGCGAGAAGGCCTACGGCTACATGATGCTGGAGATCCCCGGCGGCCCCAGTGAGCTTTGGCGGGCCGTGGAATACCTCAAGAACACGCCGGACGTAACCGTGCAGGTAGAGGCTGAGTATACCGGAAAGGAGGCCCAGGCATGAATTTTTCCGATCTGGTGAATCCGGATAAGCTGAGTGCTTTGTGGGAGCTGGTGCAGTCCTCCTTCCTTTCCTCCACCTGGGATACCCTGTATGTGACCTTCCTCTCCACGTTCTTTGCCATCGTGATCGGACTGCCGCTGGGCATCATCCTGGTGGTGGGTGACAAGAACGGCGTACGGCCGCTGCCACAGCCGCTGATGAAGGTGATCAACGTGATCATCAACATGTTGCGCTCCGTGCCCTTTGTGATCCTGATCGTGCTGGTGATCCCGCTGACCCGAATGATCGTGGGTACATCGGTCGGTACCATGGCTTCGGTGGTGCCGCTGGTGGTGGCTGCCTTCCCGTTCGTTTCCCGGCTGGTGGAGAGCAGCCTGCGCGAGGTGAACCCCAACATCATTGAAACAGCCCAGTCCCTGGGCGCCACGCCGATGCAGATCATCGTGAAGGTGATGCTGCCGGAAAGCGTACCCTCACTGATCACCAATTTTACGCTGGCCATCACCACCATCCTCGGCTATACCGCCATGACCGGTGTGGTCGGCGGCGGCGGCCTGGGCTCCATTGCCTACAACAAGGGCTATCAGCGCTATAACTACGCCATTACCCTGGCGTCCGTGGTGGTGCTGGTCATCCTGGTGCAGGCCTTCCAGTCCTTCGGTACCTGGCTGGCGACCAAGAGCGACAAGCGCCTGAAGCACTGAAAAGGGGATGAGCCCTACGGCAAAGCCTGTAAAGACCAATGTGCTGCGTGCACTGACCGCCCAGCACATTGCCTATGAAACCAAAGAATACCCGGTGGACGACGAGAACTTCGACGGTATGCTGGTGGCGGCCAAGACCGGATTGGACGCGGCCATGGTCTACAAGACGCTGGTTCTGAACGACGACAAGGGCGGACACCTGGTGTGCGTGATCCCCGTGGCTCAGGAGTTGGACCTGAAGCTGGTGGCCCGTTCCACCGGACACAAGAGCGTGGCCATGCTGCCCCAGAAGGAGCTGCTGCCGCTGACCGGTTATGTCCGCGGAGGCTGCAGTCCCATCGGCATGAAGAAGCAGTTCCCAACCTTTATTGATGTGCAGGCCGAAGCGCTGGAGAGGATCTCCGTCAGTGCCGGGGTGCGCGGCTGCCAGGTGATCCTGGCGGTCGAGGATCTGAGGCGGGCCTGCCGCGGGGAATTTGTGCAGCTGGCGTTGCGGTAATCCTGGGAACACATTGCAAATCCGTGGGATTTCATGTATAATGGCATGCTGTGCCGGAAAATCTCAGGCATAGGGAAGAAGAACGTCTTTCCCGACGTTAACAAGACAGGAAACACTTTTCGGAGGTTGTATGAGTACGAAGGTCTTGCAGGCAGTGATCGTGATCCCGTCCCTGGAGCCGGACGACCGTCTGCCTGCTTATGTGGACCGTTTGCTGGAAAACGGTTTTTCTCATGTGGTGATCGTGGATGACGGTTCATCCGCAAAAACGCAGCCTATCTTTGATCAGATGGCTGCGAAGCCCGGCTGTCATGTGCTGCACCATGATGTGAACCATGGCAAGGGGGTAGCGCTGAAGACCGGCTATCACTGGATCGAGGAGAACCTGACGGACATCCATTCTGTCATTACGGCGGACGCGGACGGTCAGCATACGGTGGAGGACTGCATCCGCCTGGCGGAAGCGCTGGAGCAGGGGGAGAATGCCCTGTATCTGGGCAGCCGCGATTTCAATCAGCCGGATGTGCCGCCCAAGAGCCGCAAGGGCAACAAGATCACCAGCGCGGTGT
>R14__coassemble_328_pt1 | contig 36479 bp, 30 predicted proteins | sample R14__metabat2_high_PE_026 | metagenome-assembled genome bin R14 | reverse complement strand
CTTCGATTTTTCACCTATTTTTCACGCAACGATGCAGGGAAATACAGCTTCATATCGTTCAATAGGTGAAAAGAGAGGAGTGATCCCATGGCTGAACTGTTACTGATGGAGCCGGATGTGCGCAGAGCACAGCGTATGCGTACGGCCTTGAGCCGGGCGGGGCATCACTGTACCCTTTGCACCACGGTGGCTCAGGGCCTGAGCAGGCTGGAGGCCGGGTGCCGCACCATGACGGTATTGAACGCGAGAATGCCTTGGACGGAGAGCGCTCCCTTCCTGCGCGCCCTGCAGAGCAAGGGGCTGCCGGTCCTGTTTCTGACCGCGGCCGCGGCAAATTTTGATCATCTGCGGGCCATGTACCCGTCCAATTGTGATGTGATCCTGTCGGATGCCGACGATGAGACCCTGGTCCGGGCGGTGGAGCGGCTGCTGGCCAATGCTCCCGCAACGCTGACCCTGGGCAACCTGAGCCTGAATACGGATACCCGCCGGGTGACGGTGGACGGCCGCGAGGAGACCCTGACCGGACAGGAGTTTGCCCTGCTGCAGGCGCTGATGGAGGCTCCGGACGCTACGGTGAGCCGCCAGGAGCTGCTGCGTACGGCATGGGGCTACCAGAGCCAGGGCATGACCCGTACGGTGGACGTACACATCCAGCGCCTGCGCCGGAAGCTGGGCAGCGAATATATCGAGACCATTTACAAGCTGGGATACCGGCTGAACCCCTGCTGCACATAAGCCCTCTCAGTCGCCTTCGGCGCCAGCTCCCCCAAAGGGGGAGCCTTTTAAGTAACTGCGATAATATCGAAAAGATTCAAAAAAAGAGGGATCCGAAGGTTTCCAAAGGGCGAGCGGAAAGCCCTTTGGTCGCTCGCCACAGCGAGCGAAAACCCCATTGACATCAGGAACGAAAATGGGTACAATACCGCGCAAGGCCGCGGTCGCCCCGCGGTCCGGAGGAAATACGAATGTACGATACGATCATTTTTGATCTGGACGGAACCCTGACCAACACCTTGGAGGATATCGCCGACGCCATGAACCGGGCGCTGCGGCTGCATGGACTGCCGGAGCATCCCACCGAGGCCTACCGGATGATGATCGGCAACGGGGCCCGCAAGCTGGCGGAGCGGGCCGTGGGGGAGCACCGGGAGCAGATGGAAACGGTGCTGGCGGATTATCAGGCTTATTATGAGACCCACACCCAGGTCAAGACGAAGCCCTATCCCGGTATCCCCGAGACCCTGAAGGCCCTGCAGGCGGCTGGCGTCAACCTGTGCGTGCTGTCCAACAAGCCCCACGCGGATACCATGAACGTGGTGACCTCCTTCTTTCCGGAGATCGAGTGGGCCATGATCCGGGGACAGATGCCCGGTGTGCCCGTGAAGCCGGATCCTGCCGGAGCGCAGGCTATGGTGGATGCCCTGTGCGTGCAGCCGGGCCATTGCCTGTATGCAGGGGATTCCGGCGTGGACATGGAAACGGCCCGGAATGCCGGCATGGTGCCCGTGGGCGTGCTCTGGGGCTACCGTGACGCGCAGGAGCTGACCGAAAACGGCGCGCTGAAGCTGGTGGAACGTCCGGAGGAGCTGGTGGTGCTGGCTCTGGGGGATGACTGATGCAGAAGATCGAGAAGAAGAAGCGCGCAGGGCATCCCCGGTTCCGTTTGGTGCTGCTGGCCGTGCTGGTGCTGGCATTGGCGGGGACGGCGTACCTGTACGTCAGGCTGAAGCAGCCGGAGGGAACGGAGCTGCCCGTGTCCGTCTCCACCTATGGGGAGCTGATCTCCAAAGGGACGGACGAGGTGGCCCGGCTGCAGGTGACGCTGCGGGGCGGCGAGACCTGGGCGATCCTCCAGGAGGACGGCGTGGTATCGGTGGAGGGCAAGCCGGACTTCCCGGTGGACGCCTCCGTGGCGGAGGATCTGCTGGAAGCCTCCTGCGTGGTCAGCTATGAGGATATCCTCAGCGATGATCCGGCGGAATATCAGGACCGGCTGGCGGACTTCGGGCTGGACGATCCCCGCTGTGTGGCGGAGATCACCTATACGGACGGCACCGGCGTGACCCTGCGCATCGGCGGCCGCAGCGATGAGCTGGACGACACCTTCTATTACATGCTGGTGGACGGGGATGATCATCTCTATGGCCTGGACCTGACCACGGCCAACGACCTGTGCATGGAGCTGGCCCTGCTGCACGCGGTGGAGCAGCCGGTGATCCACAAGGCCCGCATCGACAGCTTTTCCATTCAGCAGGGGGAGACCATTCTGGGCTGGGCCCTGGACGGCAGCATCACCGACGCCGACGCCGAGGACCGCTGGTTCCTGGTGAGCCCGGTGCGCTATCCGGCGGAGGGCGAGACCATCACCAACCTGCGGAGCAACCTGGCCAACCTGCGCCTGGGAGCCTATGTGGGCGAAGCGACCCCGGAGAATCTGACAAAATATGGCTTTGATGAACCGCGCATGGTGCTGACCATCCACATGGCGGCCGGGACCGTGGGTACCGTGGATGATGACGGTGTTTACGGCAGCACGGACTACCCCGAATCCACCGTGGTGTTTACCGTGGGCGGGGAGAAGAGCGACGTGGTGGACTATGTGCGCCTGGGGGATGACATCTACATCACCAGCCATTACAGCCTGGACGTGTTCATGAGCCAGACCGCGGCCGATACCCTGACCCGTTACCCGGTGCGCGTTACGCTGAGCAACCTGAAGACCCTGACCATCGCCTCGGAGAACGGCACGGATGTTTACGAGGTGGATAAGGTGGAGGAGATGGATGAGACCGGCGAGCTGGTCCTGGACGATGATGGCAACGTGACCTACAACTATTCCGTTACGAAGAACGGCGAGGAGCTCAGCTGGGACGCCTTTGAGTATGCCTACTATCAGCTGATCGCGGTGACGGTATCCGGACAGCTGCCGGAGGACTGGCAGCAGACGGAGGAGGTGCACACCCTGTACACCTTTGTCACCCGGACCGGGACGGAGCATACCATCGGCCTGACCCGTTTTGACGCCCTGCACGACGCGGTGCTGGTGGACGGCTGCGCCATGTTTTACCTGATCCGGAACGGCCTGGCCTTCAATGTGGAATAAATGTATATTTACATGAGCATTATTTCGACCAAAAAAGACTCTTGTGTTTTGCCCTGAATCACGCTATAATAGCCACGATGACGGCATTTCCGCCGCATCAACATTACGACATCCCGACTACGGGATATGGGGGTTTAATACCATGTATACTGACAAGACGCTTGTTTGCAAGGACTGCGGCAAGGAATTCGTTTTCTCTGCCGGTGAGCAGGAATTCTACGCCGAGAAGGGCTTCCAGAATGAGCCCACCCGGTGCCGCGAGTGCCGCGCTGCCCGCAAGGCCAGCCGTCCTGCTGCCGGTGCTCCCCGCGAGATGCATGAGGCCATCTGCGCCGAGTGCGGCAAGCCCACGATGGTTCCCTTCGTGCCGAGCGGTGACCGTCCTGTGTACTGCAGCGCCTGCTTTGCTGCCCGCCGCGGCTGATCCCACGACGGACCGGACGCCTGTTCTCCTTATGAGAGCAGGCGTTTCTATTGCAGAAAAATGCGGAATCCGCAAAAATCTTCAATGGATATTGACTGATGCCGATGGTTAAGTCATAATTCTATTGCAGAAAAATGCGGAATCCGCATTTTTTATCACTCATCCTGATTTGTTTCAGTGTGCATCAACCGATACACAAAGTTATTATTTTTAGCAAGGAGAGGATTGATTCCATGAAGATCACCGCCATCGAATGGGGCAGGGTGTCCATCCCGCTGCGCACCCCCTTCAAGACCGCGCTCCGTACCGTGGAGAGCGTGGAGGACATCATCGTGACCATTTATACCGATACCGGGGACGTGGGCTTCGGCGAGGCACCGCCCACCGGCGTCATTACCGGTGATACCACCGATGCCATCATCGGCGCGCTGCGGGATCACCTGGCCAAAAACCTACTGGGCAGGGACGTGGAGGAGTTTGAGACCCTGATGCAGCTGGTGCAGAAGTGTGTGGTGCACAATTCCAGCGCCAAGGCCGCGGTGGACATGGCCCTGTGGGACCTGTACGGCAAGCGGTATAAGATCCCCGTGTTCAAGATGCTGGGCGGCGCCAGGCAGCGCATCACCACGGACCTGACCATCAGTGTGAACGCGCCCGAGGTGATGGCGGAGGACGCGCGGAAGGCCATTGCCCGGGGCTATGACTGCCTGAAGGTGAAGGTGGGCGTGAACCCCTCCCTGGATGTGGCCCGCCTGGCGGCGGTGCGCGCGGCGGTGCCGAAGGAGACCTGCGTGCGCATTGACGCCAATCAGGCCTGGAAGCCCAAGGAGGCCATCCGCATCCTGAATGACATGCAGGACCGCGGCCTGGATATCGAGTTTGTGGAGCAGCCCGTGGCGGCCGGCGATCTGGAGGGCATGGCCTATGTAACGGCCCACAGCCAGGTGCCTGTGCTGGCGGATGAGTCCGTGTTCAGCCCGGAGGATGCCCTGAAGATCCTGCAGCTGCGGGCGGCGGATCTGGTGAACATCAAGCTGATGAAGTGCGGCGGTATCTACAACGGTCTCAAGATCGCCACCCTGGCGGAGATGTACGGCGTAGAGTGCATGATCGGCTGCATGCTGGAAGGCCGCGTGGCTGTGAATGCCGCGGTGCATCTGGCATGTGCCCGGGGCATCATTACGAAGTTCGACCTGGACGGCCCCATGCTGTGTGCCTCCGATCCCGTGCACGGCGGCAGTGTGTTCCACGAGAAGGATATCTTCCTGCCGGAGGAGCCCGGTCTGGGCATTACCGGTGTGGACGGCGTGGTGCGCCTGGGCATCGCCGAATAAGGAAGCGATTGCAAAAACGCCCAAGAGATGCTATACTATGGTTAGTATTGTTTATTCCCTGCTTCAAGTATGGAGCCGAAGGTTTCCAAAGGGCGATCGGAAAGCCCTTTGGTCGCGCCCGCAGGCGCGAAACCCTTCGTACCAGGATAATAACGGAGGTCGAATATCATGCTGAAGCTGATCCTGATGGACAAGGAAAATCACGAGCTGGCCCGGGCGGAGGGCGAAAAATCGATCGCCCTGACCGTGAACCGGGACTATGAGGAAGGGGATCACCTGCTGCTGCGGTCGGAGGAGCCTTATGTCTATGCTTCCGTGGATGCCTTCTTGGCCTCGGCCTATCTGTACCTGCCGGAGGGAAGCTTTACCTTCCGCTTCCCCGTGGGCATGTGGCCGCTGCTGCCCTACAGCCCCCAGGCCTTCCGCTCCGGCATGCACACCTATACGCTGTGCGAGGCGCCGGAGGCAAAGACCGTGCGCCGGGATCTGGCCCTGAATCCTCTTTGCCAGCGTCCCTTCGAGGGCGGCTATCCCTTTGTGCATGCCAATGTGGAGACCCGGGACGAGAGCGTCTTCTTTGCCCGGAACGTGGTGGACGGCATCCATATCAACAACAGCCACGGCTACTGGCCCTATGAGAGCTGGGGCATCGGCCTGAGCGAAACGGCGGAGATCACCGTGGATTTCGGCCGCGAGGTGACCGCCGACAGCATGAGCCTGACCCTGCGGGCAGATTTCCCTCATGATGCTTACTGGAAGCAGGCCACGGTGACCCTGAGCGACGGCTATACCCTGACCTTCCCGCTGGAAATGACCGAGAAGGACCAGCGGATCCTGTTCGACCGGCCCCATGTGATCACCTCCGCCCGGCTGCACAGCCTGGTGAAGCAGGTGATGGATTCTCCCTTCCCCGCGCTGCGCTGCTGGGAGATCTTCGGACAGGGCTGAGCCCTCTCAGTCGCTGCGGCGACAGCTCCCCCAAAGGGGCGAGCCGGGGGAGCAGTTTCAGATGTGAAATTCCAGACAAACGGAGACGGAGACCATGACCATCAAACGACTGCTGCTGCTGACCCTGCTCTGCTGCCTGACCCTGTGCGCGGCCGGGGCGGAGGAGGCGGCGGATATCACCAAAAGCTGCACCATGACCGCGGCGGGCAAGAGCAAGAACCAGATCCAGCGCATGCGGGACCGGGATTACGATACCGGCATGAAGATCAACGGCGGCAAGGAGCTGGTCGTCGAGAGCAAGGAGCCCATCAGCGGCGTGATGCTCAAGTTCTTCCTGGAGCCTGTGCCGGTCACGCTGGAGGCGGAGCAGGACGGTGCCTGGGTGACGGTGGGCAGCATGGGTACCCATCTGTCCGACTGGATCGCCATGCCGGAGGGAACGACCCGGGTACGGGTGGTGAACTCCGGGGAGACGGCAGCCAGCATCGCGGAGATCTATGTATATGGCGCAGGGGATCGCCCAGCCATGGCGGCTGCCTGGCGGGACGCGGAGAAGGCGGATATCCTGCTGCTCTCGGCCCACCCGGATGACGAGGTGCTGTGGTTCGGCGGCTTCCTGCCCTATTACGCGAAGGAGCGCGGGCTCACCGTGCAGGTGGTGTGCGCCTCGGCGGATGAATCCCACCGCCGGCTGGAGCTGCTGGACAGCCTGTGGACCTGCGGTGTTGATGTGTACCCTTATTTTCTGAACATGCCGGACAAGTACCGGGTGACCCTGAATGGCATCTATAAGGCCTGGGGCAAGGACAAGTACTTCAGCGCGCTGACGGAGGCTATCCGCCGGTTCAAGCCGGAGGTGATGATCACCCAGGACTTCGGCGGCGAGTACGGTCACGGTGCGCATATGGCCATGGCGGACGGTGCCTCCCAGTGCTATCTGTTCGCGGCGGACGCGGAGAAATACCCTGAGTCTGCCGAAGCCTGGGGCACCTGGGAGATCAAGAAGCTGTATATCCATCTGTGGAAGGAGAATCCCATCTTCCTGGACTGGAGCGTCACGCTGGACAGCTTCGGCGGGGAGACGGCTTTGTCCGTGGCGGACCGTGGTCTGCATTGCCACCAGAGCCAGGGCGTCAATTCCCTGTGGACCATGGAAAAGAGCGAGAAATACAATAATGGGGAGTTCGGCCTTTACGCCACCACGGTGGGCGTGGATGTCGTCGGCGGCGACGTGATGGAGCATATCACGACGGAGACGGAAGCGACAGAAGCACCCTCCCTGCTGGAGCAGATGCTGACGCCGGTGGAATAAGACTGCAGTATGAGGGAACAGGAGGCATTACGGTGGAACGATATCAGACGGAAACCAAAACAGCGGTGGCTGCCGCCCGGGACAGCTATGTGTGGAAGGTCCACCGTGTGCAGCAGGCTGCCTGCGTCTCCTGGCTGGTGACCGGGGTGACCGCAGTGGCCATGCTGGGCTTCCTGAGTGAGGAGCACGGGGGCTCGGTCGGGCGCATCTGGCTGAACTGGCTGGTGGGCTGCCTGTGCGGACTGGCGGGCCATAAGGTTGTCAAGCCCCTGCCCGGCAATGAGCGGCTGCTCAGCGGCGCGCTGGGTACACTGTTCCTGCTGATCGGCATGAACGGTGCCGCCACCTGGAAGGTGCGGGCGGCCGCCCTGATGCTGGGCCTGAGCGAAACGCTGACTCTCTGCAGCTGCCGGAACCATCAGCTGGATGAGATCCTGCGCTGGTATGGCGTTTCCCCCACGGAGGCCCGGCACATGCAGCGGCATATCCCCTGGATGGTGAGCCTGGCCGGCCTGGTGCTGCTGATGCTGTGCGGCGGTGCCGTGCGGCATGGACGCTATGACATGGGCGCCACGCTGCTGGCGCTGGCCTCTGCTCTCGTGGTCACGCTGTGTGCCTGGAACGATCCGGTGGATCAGCGGGTGCTGCGCAAGCTGGAGCGCTTCCGTCGGTTTGAGGAGGATCCCCGGGGCAGCAAGGTGCTGCAGGAATGGCTGGACCGCCATCTGACGGAAAAGAGCCGCCGCCCCTGGCTCGTCCTGTTCCTGATCCAATTCCTGCGGATATTCTACCGTCACCGGGTGGTGGGGGAAGAGAATATCCGTGAGGATGAGACCAACCCGATCATTTATCTGGCCAATCATGGCAATATGTACGGTCCGGTGTCCGTGCGGCTGTTCCTGCCCGGCTGGGTCCGCCCCTGGGTGATCAGCAATATCATGACGGATCTGCGGGAGACGGAGGAGTACCTGTACAAGTATACCTTCAGCCATGTGAAATTCATTCCGAAGCGCCTGCGCCTGCCGGTGACCCGGGTCATCAGCCGGATCGCCCACTGGGGCATGGGTGCTTTGGAGGCCGTGCCGGTGTACCGGGATCATCTGTCCCAGCTGATGAAGACCTTCCGCATGACGGTGGACGTGCTCAGCGGCGGCGATGAGCTGTTGATCTTCCCGGAAAATCCCAACGCCGCTGCCCAGGACCACGGCTATGAGCAGAACGGCGTGGGTGAGCTGTTCTCCGGCTTCACCATGCTGGCACCCATCTACTACAAGCGCACCGGCAAGCGCTGCCGCTTTGTGCCCATGTACGCCCATCAGGCCTCCAGGACCATCGCCTTCGGGGAAGAGATCGTGTACGACCCGGAGCGCGATGATATGGAGGAACGGGAACGGCTGGTGCGGGAGATCAGCGGCTCCATGAATCATATGGCGGAGGAGCTGGAGGCGGCCTGGAAGACTAAAAAACAGAGATAAGGAAGGCTTGCCGCATTCCACTCTTCCACATAGGGAGGAAACCATGCTTACATACTTATCCGTGTTCCTGGCCTCCGGGGTGGCGGGGCTGGTGCAGGGCGTGACGGGCTTCGGGTCCGGCATCTGCATGATGATGCTGTTTCCCACCATCCTGCCGGTGCTGAATGCCTCGGCGCTTTCCGGTACGGTCAGCATGGGCTGCAACATCAGCCTGACCTGGGCCTTCCGCAAGCATATCCGCAAGGACCTGCTCATCCTGCCGGCCATCGTGTTCGTCATCGCCTCCACGGCGGTGCTGCAGTACGCCGACCGGATCGACGCCACGCTGATCCTGAAGATCTTCGGTGGCTTCCTGCTGGCCCTGTCGCTGTACTTCCTGTTCTTCTCAAAGCATATCCACATCAAGGCATCCGTTCCAGCGGCGGTGATATGCTCCACCCTGTCCGGCCTGGCGGGCGGTCTCTTCGGCATCGGCGGCCCGCCCATGGTGTTGTACTACCTGGCGGCGTCGGACGAGAAGGAGGAGTACCTGGGCACCATTCAGGCCTTCTTCCTGCTGACGGGCATCTTCACCCTGGCCATGCGGCTGTACAAGGGCTACTTCACCCTGGAGATGGTGCCCATGTTCCTCTTCGGTCTGCTGGGCATCCTGCTGGGCAGCGCCCTGGGCAAGCGCATTGTGGACCGCATCAACACGGACACCCTGCGGCTGATCGTGTACATCTTCCTGGGCCTGACGGGCATCCTGAATCTGTTCAAGTAAGCGGATCCGCACAACTTTCCCAAATCCCTTGCATCCATGCCGAAAACAGGGTATAATCAGATAGGTTTATTGCTCATAGATCAATTGGTGGGGAGGAACTTCCGATGAACATTCTGCTGACCGGCGGTGCCGGTTTTATTGCCACCCATACCGCTGTGGAGCTGATGAAGGCCGGCCATGACGTGATCGTGGTCGACAACTATGTGAACAGCCAGCCCGAGGCACTGCGCCGCGTGGAGAAGATCGCCGGCCGTCCCGTCAAGAGCTACGAGGCGGATGTGTGCGACAAGGACGCCATGAACCGCGTGTTCGACGAAAACCACATCGACGCCGTCATCCATTTTGCCGGACTGAAGGCCGTGGGCGAGAGCGTGCGCATTCCGCTGCGCTACTATCGCAACAATCTGGACTCCACCCTCACCCTGTGCGAGGTCATGGCGGCCCACAATGTGAAGAAGCTGGTGTTCTCCTCCTCCGCCACCGTGTACGGTGTGCCGGATCAGCTGCCCCTGAACGAGAACATGTTCTGCAAGGGCTGCACCAATCCCTACGGCTGGACCAAGTACATGATCGAGAAGATCATGATGGGCGTGGTGGAGGCCGATCCCGAGTGGAGCGTGGTGCTGCTGCGCTATTTCAACCCCATCGGCGCCCATGAGAGCGGCCTGATCGGCGAGAACCCCAACGGCATTCCGAACAATCTGATGCCCTACATCACCCAGGTGGCTTTGGGCAAGCGTCCCCAGCTGAGCGTGTACGGCAATGACTACAACACCCATGACGGCACCGGCGTGCGCGACTACATCCATGTGGTGGATCTGGCCAGCGGCCATGTGAAGGCCTGCGCCTACGCCGCGGAGCACAAGGGCTGCGAGATCATCAACCTGGGCACCGGCATCGGCTACAGCGTGCTGGATATCGTCAATGCCTTCCAGAAGGTGAACAACGTGCCCGTGCCCTATGTCATCGCTCCCCGCCGCGACGGTGATGTGGATGCCTGCTACGCCGATCCTTCCAAGGCCAAGGAGCTGCTGGGCTGGCAGGCCGAAAAGACCCTGGAGGATATGTGCCGTGACAGCTGGCGTTATCAGCAGATGAACCCCAACGGCTATCAGGACTGAGTCTGTATTCCAGGGCGCGGAAGCTGAACCTTTCGCGCCCTTTCTGTGTGTTTTCGGAAGGAGGTGATCCCATGGCCGCAAGGATCCTGGCGATCGGACAGCGCGGGGCGGAAATGGCCCGTGCCTGCCTGATGCAATCCATTCCGGGGGAGTTTGCCTCCGCCGACGTCGTGCTGATGGCCGCGGCCCGGGAGGACGGGGAGCGCATGGAAAAGCTGTACGCGCAGTATGACCGGGTCCACCGGCATACCGGCAGTCAGCCCGGCATGTTCTCCGCGGCGATGACGATCACCTGCTGGCCCCGGACCGAATCGCGCTTCTCCATTGCCGAGCAGATGCGCACCCCGGAGGACCGCCTGCTGTGCCGTGCCCTGTTCACCCAGGAGCAGGCGACGCTGGCCCCTCAGCATGCCCTGGACGGCAGCGGCAATGTGGCCGCCATGACCTGGGCCGGACTGCTGACCCCGGGGGATCCCGTGCTGGATCAGCTGGTGCGGGACCTGAAGGACGGCACCCCCTGCGTGATGATGGCCGGCCTGTGCGATCCCGCCGGAGCCTGCGGCGTGGCCGCGCTGACGGAGTTCCTGCAGAGAGAGGCCGGGACCGTGCCTGCCGCGGTGCTGGAGCTGCCCGTGCATCACGGGGATGACGCGGGGCTCTGCCGGGACGCGCTGCTGTCCGGCCGGCTGGAGCCCCTGAAGGACAGGCTGTTCCTTGTCGGTATGCCGGAGGACTGCCGCCGTTCCCGGGAAGGGGCGCATCTGGCGGACTGGCTGTGCTGCAGGGCCGCGCTGCGGTTGCTGAAGGGCAGCCGGGGCGCCTTCACCTGGCGTGTGCCCGCCGAGAACCTGCACTGGGCCGCGTTCGGGAACGAAGCCTCCGCCATGGAGGAGAGCTGCGCCGCGCTGCTGCGGCTGTCCGCGCTGACGGTCACGGCCACCGGCCCCCAGCTGGAGGCAGCCCTGGAGAGCCCCAATGCCCTGCGGGACCGCCTGCACGCCTGGTACCATACCTATTTTTCGGATGTGAAGCAGCTGTCGGAGGAGGAGCGGCTTTCCTGGCTGGAGGCCGCCCGGGACTTCCGGGAGCTGCTGCAGGCCTGGTGCGGCTGGATGCATCAGGTGCTGGATAACCTTCCGCCGCTGCTGCGCTGGGCCGATGCCCTGGAAAGCGCCCGTCAGGAAGCCTCCGAGCATTATGAGGAGGTGCTGACCGCCGCCGGCCGTCTGGCCTGGCAGATCTTCGATGCCGAAAAGAACGGGCTGGCGCAGGAGACCTTTGTGCACCGCTATGATATGGCGGACAGTGAAGCGGAAGCCGCCATGAAGCAGATCGAGGAGCTGCGGGACCGGCTTTCCGCCAGCCTGGCGGAGCAGGAGGCACTGTTCCGCAAGCTGGGCGGCCGCATGACCCGGACAGTGCTGCAGCAGATCTATGATCGGGAAGAGAAACAGGCCTCCGATCTGCGGGCCCAGGCGGAGGAAGCCAAAAGACGCATCGACCATGCCGCGGAGATCGCCACCGTGGAGGAAAGCGGCAAGGTGGCCACGGCGCGCATCCGCCTGACGCGCATGGAGCGGCACGTGGCCCTGCTGAACGGCCGTGCCACCCGCGCCCGCCGGGACCTGGCCTCCTGGAGCAAGGAGGACCGGCGTGTGCTGATGCCCACCCTGGAGGGCGGGGATGAGCATGCCGGGCTGCTGCTGCCGGATGAGCTGTTGCGGGCCCTGGCGGAAAACGACGGCAAGCAGGCCGCGGAGCTGTGGCCCTGGCCGGAGCAGACCGCCAAGCAGCTGCTGGACAGCATCAATCGCGGTGGACAGGCACAGGCGCCCGATGCTCTGGGCCGGTTCATACGCAGTTCATGGAGTGCATGTAAAGGATAAGGGGTTTCGCATTCTATAAAGGATGCAACCGAAGGTTTCCAAAGGGCGATCGGAAAGCCCTTTGGTCGCGCCCGCAGGCGCGAAATCTCACGAGAGGAGGGATCATGATGGCGGAGGAAGCGCGGATGCTGCTTCTGCCGGATGAGGCGGGAACGCCCAAAGCCACGGTGGACAGCGGCATGGTTTCGCTGCTCGGCGAAGAGGACCCGCTGACCATGGTCGGCAAGGCCATGAAGGCCGAGGCTTCCGCCCACGGCACCATGATCGCCTCTTCGGTGCTCTCCGACGCGGAGCCGGAGCGGCTGGCAGCCTGGCGCGGTACCCTGGCCGTGGCGCTGCTGGCGGACACCTGGAAGGCCGATGCCGGGCTCCGGGTGCTGACCCTTACGCCGGGCTCCTCCGATTTTGCCCGGCTGGCCCTGGAGGCTGCCCATCAGTCCAAACTGAGCCTGGCGGTGCTGGGTTACGGTGAAAGCGCCCGCATCCTGGGCGTCCTGAACCCGGAGACGATCCTGACCCTGCCCGCGGCCCGGGAGGAGCTTTCCGCCGCGCTGCCGGATGTGGTCAACTGGTATGATCCCGAAAAGCGCTGCTTCCTGGATCCCTGCGCCGCGCTGAACCACCGGGACCGCCTGACCCTGGCCGCACGGCTGGAGGCCTTTGACGTGCAGGGAGAGGTCGCAGCCTTTGCAAAGGCACTCAGGGACACGGATGACGCGCTGCATGAGAGCTGCCTCCGCGGCGATCAGCAGGCGCATTGGATCGCCTGCATGAAGGCGGTCATCGGCCTCTCGCCGGAGCTGACCGAGGCCCCGGTGGTCGTCCGTCAGCTGCTGTACCGGGAAACGCCCATGACCAACCCGCTGATGGATTTCTTCGGCGTTGCGGAGCCGGAGGACCTGCCCCGCGGTCAGCAGCTGGACTACCTGTGGCGGGGCGTCCTGTTTGCCCGCTCCGATGCCGTCATCGGCCTGGAGCCCTCCGCGGATCTGCCCTCCACCCATCTGGCGGAGGAATGCGCCCGCATGGAGCGGTACTCCCGCCGCTACGATCACGATCTTTCCGAGCGCTTTGGCGCTTATCTGCTGTCCCGGGACGCTGTTTTCTGCCAGGACGCCCGGGATCAGGTGCTTGCCTGGCAGAAGGACGCCCGGGCCGCTGCCGCCTCCCAGCCGGAAGCATTGGCCCTGGAGTGGCCCTGGGTGCAGCATTCTCCCAGCGTGACCATGCTGCTGAAGGAGGCCCTGGGGGAGCAGATGGCGCCCGCCGCGCTGGCTCCCTTCTCCGACCGCCTCTGCCTGATGCCCGGCGCCATCCTGGGCGATGCCGTGGCGCAGGTGCGCTGCGGTCTGTACGCGGACGGCGAGCTGCTCACCGCGATCCCGCCTATCGGTGATTCCCTGGCGGAATATACCGCCCGCTACGGCTGGACCGGAAGAGGCATCCATGCCGACGGCATCACCCTGGAGATGGACGGGACCGGCATCCTGGTCCGCCTGGTCCTGAAGGGCAACAGCGAGGTCATCGTCTCCCGCCATTACGGGGAGGAAGACACCTGGCTGCTGAGCCATGAGCAGGCCCCCCAGCTTTCCCTGTGGCCTTCGGTGCCCATTGAGCACGGCCGCTGGTGCCTGTACTATATCAGCGTACGCGGCAATGTGGGCATCCGCTTCCTCCGGAACGATACCTGGACCGAGGAGGCCTGTGACCTGCCCTTGCTGCCGGAAACAGACGCTGAGAGCACCGAAGAGGCCCCTGCCTTTACGACCCCGGTGCCCCGGGTCAGCCGGACGGACGAGCTGCCCTCCTGCGTTTCCCTGTGGTCCGCCGGTCTGTGCCTCGGCGCGCTGATGTATCAGGCGGCCATCTGGCATCCGGAGGAAAAGGGCGCGGCGGTTGCGGCGCTGGATCTGGGTGCCTCCGGGACCGCGCTTGCGCTCGGCTTTGAGCAGCAGGCCCAGCCGGTTTCGATCCCCTGCCTGTGGCATGTGCTGCTGCGGGCGCCCTGGTATACCCCGGACGGCGAAGCCCTGCCGGTGCAGGCGATCTCTCCGGTGGTGCCCTCCGCGGTCCGTCTGCTGACAGAGGGGGAGGACACCGAGCCCCTGCTGGACGGCTGCATCTGCTTTGACGCGCTGCCCGCGGAAACGCCCCCGGTCATTTACGATCTGCTCTGGCGCACCGATCCGGAGGCTGAACGGGCCCGGACCCTGCTGCTGCGGGAGAGCATGCTCCTGTGTGCCTTCCACGCAGTGATGTGCGGCGCCCAGAGCATCTCCTGGCGCATTACCCTGCCCTCCGGCATGGCCCGGGACGGTCAGCTGCGCCGCCTGGACGATGTGCGTCATGCCGCGGACTGGCTATCCTCCGTCAGCGGCCTGCGGCAGACGCCCGGGCTGGAGCCTGTCAGCCTGCGGAAATCCTTCTGTGCCGGACAATATCTCCGGGAGCAGGTGGTGCACGGGCCCTTCCTGATGCTGGACCTGGGTGCTTCCTCCACGGAGATCGCCCTGTGGCTGCGGGGCATGCAGCGTCCCGCCCTGGAGTGCTGCACCGCCACCGGCGTTTCCGCGCCGCTGCTGGAGGCCTGGCTGCAGGATCCCTCGCTGCTGCAAAAGGACTTTGCCGCGCTTTCCCTCCCCGAAGAGCAGCTGCGCTGTGACGGGATGGCCGGGCATGCCGCCTGGAGCCGCCGCCGGCTGCTGCTGGATCATCTGCTGACACCGGACGGCCCGGTCCTTCCCTGGCTGAATGCCTGCTACCGGCAAGCCGCCATGAACCTGAGCCAGAGCCTGCTGCTGCTGGGCTGGGCGGAGGCCATGCTGCTGGGCGGTCTCTCCCTGCAGCAGGTGCGGGAGAACGCTTCCCTGAACGATTATCTGCCCATGGAGCTGACCGTGTGCCTGTGCGGACGCGGCAGCAGCCTGCTGTCCCGGCTGGACCCCACGCTGCGCCAGGGCGTCATCTCCTTTATCCGCCTGGGCATGAGCACCGACCACCCTGTGCGCGCGCTGCGCATGACAGACAGCGTCTGTCCCAAGCTGGAGCCGGTGCTGGGCCTTTGCAGGATGCGGAACCTGCCGGAGAAGGGCAGTGCGCCCGGGCAGAGCTTCTCCCGGGACGAGCGCTCCTTCCTGCCCACGGTGGTCCGTTTTCTGAATCAGTTCACCATGCTGTGGCCCCAGGCGGCGCAGCTGCTGTTCCCCGGTATGCTGGGGACGGATGGCAGCTATACCCCTGCCGCCCAACAGATCATTACCGAAGCCTGCCGTCAGGAGGGGGCGCCCCAGGACCGGCTGCATGCCTGCCTGCTGGAGATCCACACCCTGCTGCGGGGCCTGGCCATGCAGGCTTCCCAGGAGGATACGCCCGATGCCTGATTCCCGCCGCCAAAGTACGCACCGCCAAAGCACCCGCATTGCCCTGAGCGGCATGCTGGTGGCGCTCTCTGTGGTGCTGATGCTCACCGGCAGCCTGATCCCCGTCATGACCTATGTTTCGCCCCTGCTGGCCGGTCTGCTGCTGTTGCCGTTGCTGCTGGAGTTCGGCGCGCCCACGGCCTGGACCGCCTGGGGCGCCTCGGCACTGATCGTGCTGCTGCTGGGGCTGGACCGTGAGGCTGCCTTCTTCTACCTGTTCTTCGGCTATTACCCCATCCTGAAATGGGGCATCGAACGGCTGCATGGCAAGGGACGCAAGCTGCTGTGCAAGCTGGGGCTGTTTACGGTCAGCACCGCCGCCATGTATGCCCTGCTGGCCTTTGTGATCCGGCTGGACGCGATCCTGTCGGAATTCGGTGAGATGGGCACCTGGATGACCGCCGCCTTCTTTATCCTGCTGATCATCTGCCTGATGCTTTACGATTATCTGCTGTTCCCCGCACTGATGCTTTACGACAAGAAGCTTCGCCCCCGGCTGAAGCTGTGACCGATCGAGGAGGAAACTGCGATGAAGATCGCTGTGCTGGAAGGTCTGGGCATTTCCGCCCAGGCGATGGAAGCCCTGGAGGCACCCTTTGTGGCCGCCGGCCATACCTTTGCGCATTATGACCGCACCGCCGACGCGGAAGCCCTGAAGCGGGAGCTGGCCGGGGCGGAGGCAGCCATCCTGGCCAACATGCCCCTGCCTGCCGCCGCGGTGGAGAGCGCGGAGGCGCTGCGCTTCATCGATGTGGCCTTTACCGGCGTGGACCACGTGCCCATGCAGGTGACGGCGCAGCGTGGCATCACTGTGTCCAATGCCTCCGGCTACTCCAACGAGGCCGTGCCGGAGCTGACCGTTGCCATGGCGCTGGGCCTGGCGAGGAATATTGCGCAGTCCGAGGCTGCCTGCCGTGCTTTGGGCACCAAGGCCGGGCTGGTGGGCTTTGAACTGAAGGGCAAGACCGTGGGTATCGTGGGTCTGGGCAACATCGGCCGCCGCAGCGCGGAGCTGTTCCATGCCTTCGGATGCCGCATCCTGGCCACCAGCCGCCACACGCATCCCGACTGCCCGGACTATGTGACTGAGACCACCCTGGAGCAGGTACTGACGGAATCCGACTTCGTGGTGCTGCACTGCCCCCTGACCCCGGAGACCCGGGGCATGATCGACCGGGAGCGGCTGGCCCTGATGAAGCCCTCCGCCATGCTGATCAACATGGCCCGGGGCCCTGTGGTGGTGGCGCAGGATCTGGCCGATGCCCTGAACGAAGGACGCATTGCCGGCGCGGGCGTCGACGTGTTCGATAAGGAGCCGCCGCTGAATGCCGGGGAGCCCCTGCTTCATGCCGCCCATACGCTGCTTACGCCCCATACGGCCTTTGCCACCCGGGAATCCATGCAGCTGCGGGCGGAGATCGTCTTTGCCAACCTGCGGGCTTGGATGGACGGCCATCCCCAGAACGTAAAAGCCTGAGAGTTTCGCGCCTGCGGGCGCGACCAAAGGGCTTTCCGATCGCCCTTTGGAAACCTTCGGGCGCATCTATAGAGCAGTTCTATGTTTGAAAGGAGGCGGCTGCATGAAGCTGTTGACCGTGGTCATCCCCTGCTATAATTCTGCCGCCTACATGTCCAAAGCTATTGAGAGCGTGCTGCCCGGCGGTGAAGAGGTGGACCTCCTCATCGTGGATGACGGATCTACGGATGATACCGGCGCGATCGCGGACCGGTACGTGGCCCAATATCCCAACATCGTGCGGGTGGTGCATCAGCCCAACGGCGGGCATGGTGCCGGCCTGAACCAGGGCATTCAGAACGGCCTGGGCATCTACATGAAGGTGCTGGACTCCGATGACCGGCTGGATCCGGCGTATCTGCCCGGCTTCCTGGATGTGCTTCGGGCCCACAGCACCCCGGAGACCTACCTGGACCTGGTCATCCATGATTATGTCTATGACCGGCTGGACAAGCAGGCGGCCTTTGCCATTGACTATCGCCTGGCGCTGCCCGCCAACCGGGACCTGACCTGGGAGACCATCCGGGGCTTCCCCTTCTTCTCCCTGTTCATGATCCATTGCATGACCTACCGCATCCAGGTGCTGCGGGACATGGGGCTGGTGCTGCCGGAGCATGTGTTCTATGAGGACAACCTGTACATCTATCAGCCGCTGCCCTATACCCACAGGCTCTGGTACTATCCGAAGAAGCTGCACGGCTACTTCATCGGCCGCAGCGATCAGAGCATCAACGACGCGGTCATCCTGAAGCGGCTGGACCAGGTGACCCGCATCGCCACCCAAATGATCACCACCTACAGGCTGGAGGAGCTGGACCGCCTGCCCCGCCATCTGCGCAACTATATGATCAACAACCTGTGCGGCCAGCTGAGCACCGTGTGCCCCCAGCAGTTCATGAGCGGCGAAAAGGGCCTCGAAATGAACCGGGCCATGTGGCAACGGATCCACGACTTCGATCCCGCCCTGTACAAGGCCATCCGCCATCGCCTGATGGGCATGGTCAACTGCCTCCCGGGCAAAGCAGGACGCAGCATTATGATCTGGTTCTACCATACCGCACGGGGCATTGTGAAGTTCTGAACCCTCTCACCCGCTTCGCGGGAGCTCTCCCAAAAGGAGAGCCTTTTCCTTTGTACGCAAAAAGTTCTCCCTGAAGGAGAACTTTTTGCGTATGCTGATGAAATGAAAAGTTATGTCTGCAGATGCTTTTTCATGAAACGGAGGTAGGCCAGCCAGTCCGGGCGGCCCATGAAGTGGACGCCGTCCCGCAGGTGATAGCCGATATGGCCCTCCTCCCAGACGTCGCCCACCGCAGCGGGGACTTCCGGACCGGTAAAGCCGGCCAGCCCCTGCAGCTGCCAGGCGGGAGAGGCGGCGACGCAGCACAGCTGCTGGCTGTATTGATCGGCCCAGTCGTCCAGGGAAGCGCTGCCGGTGGCCACAAAGCGCGGGGCGATGGCAGCCATCAGGAAGTGCTGGTCATAGGGCATGGCGCTCTGGTCCGCAACGTATTTGTTCCGGTTGCCGCAGAACCAGAAGGGGAAGCGCTCCGCCATCACGGCATAGGTCTCCGCGCCGGGATGCTTGGTCTGCTCCAGGGCGTCGCCGCCGCAGCCGGAGCAGTTGGCCAGCGCAAAAAGGAAGCGCTCATCCCGGGCAGCGCACAGCAGGGCGGTCTTCCCCAGGCGGGAATGCCCGGCCACCGCCACATTCTTCAGGTCGATCTCCGGCCGGGTGGTGAAGTAGTCCAGCGCCCGGCTTGCCGCCCAGGCCCACATGCCCAGCTTGCCGCCGTCCGTTGCGTCCTTCCTTGGCAGCAGCGCCGCCAGGCCATTGGAGAAGTCCCCGTCATCGGTGGTGATGTCCTTGTAATAGATGGCAGCCAGGGCAAAGCCGCTGTCGATGATCTCCTCCACGGGGGTGTAGTGGTTGTACAGCTCCTTGCTGAAGCTGAGATAGAGGATCAGCGGCCGCTTTTCGACCGTGTTGGGCCGCACAAAGACGAGGGGGAAGCGGAAGGTGCCGTTCGGCAGTGTTACGGTGAGGCTGATATACTCCTCCCGGGCATGGCCGGAGCAGCATTTTTCGATGATCTCATCCACATGGCCTTCCACCTTCAGCGGGGCAGGCGGTGGATCGCCGTACTCCTCCCGGGCCAGGATGTCCAGCAGCTCCCTGCGACGGCGGGGCCAGCTTTCGGCGGTGACCGGGGTGCCGTCCGTCATCCGGAGCAGCTATGGTTTGAACAGCACAGGCATTTCTCCTTTCAAAAAGCCCGATTCCGGCAGTGCCGGAGTCGGGCGGATCTGTTTAATCCTGAGCCAGCGGATTGCGCCAGCTGTAATGGACACGGTCGTTGCGCCAGTCCATCTTCTTCATCACCGCGGCCATGGGCGCGGGCTGGTCCGCAAAGCCATCCGGCGCGAACACGATGTTGTTCTCCGTCTTCTTGCCGTAGAACTGCTCGTCCGCGAAATCCACGATGGCGTACCAGTCCAGCTTCTGGAACTCATGCTTGCCGTCGCGCATATGCATGGCGTTGTTCCTCGGGACCCCCAGGAAGTCGAAGACCTCCTGCGCGGCGCGCCAGCAGATCTGGGTGCCGAAGGTGTTGGCCCAGGTGTCGCTCAGACCGTCGGTGGAGATGATGGCCCGGGGTGCCATCAGGATGCGGGTGAAGTGCAGGTCGAAGGGCATCAGGTTCTCGTTCAGGGTCTTGCCCATGATCATCTTCTGGAAGGACTCGAACACGTTGCCCATATCGGCACAGGTGGAACGGGTCCAGGTCTGGCCGCGGGTGCCGAACTTGCCAAACTCATCCGCCCACCAGAAGGGGAAGCAGTCCGCCATGCTGCCCGCGGTCTCGCATACCGCGGTGCCCTCGCCCATGCGGCCACCCAGGTAGCGATAGCAGCCCACGCCGCCGCAGCCGGAGCCGTTGGGCGCGGCAATGGCCACGCGGTCATCATAGATGGCGCAGTACAGGGCCACCTTGCCGCCGCGGGAATGGCCGGTGGCGATGATCTTTTCCGGATCGGCCCAGTCGGTGGTCAGCACATAGTCCACCAGGCGGCTCTGCAGCCAGCCCCACATGGCGATGGTGCCCCAGTCCGCCTCGGGATAGGCGGAGGCCAGGGGACCCGTAATGCCGGAGGCGTCATCCGCGGCCAGCTCGGCCTTGTCGAACTCCGCCACGGCATAGCCGCGCCGCACGACCACCTCTTCCTCATCCGGGCAGCCGTGCCGTCCGGTGAACTGGTTCCAGGTGATGACAGGCACCTTGCCCTCTTTGGCGGGACGCAGGATCTCGGAGATGAAGCTCAGGCCCGGTCCGAAGGTGACCTTCACGGTCTCGGCAATGGCCTTGCCATTGTAGCACACGCGGCTGAACAGCACCTCACCGGTGGTGTTGCCGGGGGCCGCCGGAGCATGACCGTACATGTAGTGCTCCAGCATCTGCTTCAGATATTCCCGCTGCTCCGGCCACTCCTCGGGCTTGCTGACGCGGGTGCCGTCGGGCTTGATAAAGGGATCCGGCAGCTCATTGATGGGCTTCAGGTCCTCAAACGCGGGGAAGGTATACTTGCTCATTCTTTCACGCCTCCGATCATCATACCGGCTACAAAGTACTTCTGGATAAAGGGATAGATGCACAGGATCGGGACCGTGGAGATCACGATGGTGGCATACTTGATGATCTCCGCCAAAGCCGTGGCATTGGTGGCATCCAGGCTGGTGTTCTGCACCAGGTTCAGGGTGTCGCTGGTCAGCAGGATCTCACGCAGGAACAGCTGCAGGGGATACAGGCTGCGGGAACGCAGGAAGATGGATTCGGGCAGCCACTCATTCCAGCGGGACACGGCATAGAACAGGATGATGACGGACATGGTGGCCTTGCTCAGGGGGATGACCACCCGCACCAGACAGGTCACGTCGTTGGCGCCGTCCAGCTTGGCCGCCTCGATCAGGCTCTCCGGCACCGCCGCGAAGTTGGTGCGCAGCACGATGACATTGTAGGTGGACACGCAGGTGGGGATCAGGATGGCCCACACGGTATCGATCATGCCCAGCTGCTGCACCCACAGATAGAAGGGGATCAGGCCGCCGTTGAAATACATGGTGAACATGATCAGGAAGGTCAGGGGCTTCTTGAACTTGTAGCCCTTCTGGGCCATCACATAGGCGGCCAGGCAGGTCATCACCATGCTGATGAAGGTGCCCACCACCACATAGAAGATGGTATTGCGGTAGCCGATCAGGATGTTGTTGGAGAACACCTGCTTGTAGGCCTCCAGGCTGAATCCGGCCGGCTTGAACAGCATGACGAAGTTATGCCGGATGAAGGTGTTCGGATTGCTGAAGGAGGCAAACACCACATACATGAAGGGATACAGGCAAATAAAACCAAGAATGGTCAGGAGCGCATAGTTGAAAATCAGGAAAACGATGCGTCCCGGTGTTTTCTTCTCTACCATTACTGCTTTCCTCCTTTACCACAGACTCGTCTCGGACAGCTTGGAGCTCAGCTTGTTCACGGCCACGACCAGGATGAAGTTGACCAGGGAGTTGAACAGACCGACAGCCGCGCTGAAGGAGAAATTGGACTCAATGAGGCCTTTTCTGTACACAAAGGTGGAAATAACATCAGCGGTCTCATAGATGCTGGTGTTGTACAGCAGCAGGATCTTTTCGTAGCCCACGCTCATGAACTGGCCCACGCGCAGGATGAACATGATGATGATGGTGGGCAGGATGCCGGGGATGGTGACGTGCAGCACCCGGCGGAAGCGGCCGGCGCCGTCCACCACCGCCGCGTCATACAGCGAGGGATCCACGGAGGACAGGGCCGCCAGATAGATGATGGAGTTCCAGCCCAGGGTCTGCCACAGGTCACTGATGACGTAGATGGCACGGAACCGGTTGGGGTCCACCAGCATGTTTTCCTTCTCCACGCCGAACACCGTCAGCATCTGGGTGATCAGGCCGTTGGAGGAGACGAATTCCTTGATGATGCCGCAGATGACCACCAGAGAGATGAAGTGCGGCAGGTAGCTGACCGTCTGCACCACGCGCTTGAAGGGCTTGTTGTTCACCTCATTCAGCAGCAGGGCAAACAGGATGGGCATGGGGAAGCAGACCAGCAGGGAATACAGGCTCAGCAGCAGCGTATTCCGCAGGGTCCTGCCGAAGTACGGTCCCATGAAGAACATCTGGAAATTGCGGATGCCCGTCCAGGGGCTGCCCCAGATGCCCTTGCCGAAGGAGTAGTTCTTGAACGCGATCTGAATGCCGTAGAGCGGGATATATGAGAACATGATATAGTATACGACGACCGGAATGGCCATCAGGTAGATCCACTTATACTTCTTCAAGTCCTTCCCGATACTGATGCCGCCTCGTTTTTTCATCATACATCCCCGTTTCTTTTTCGTCTTTTATGCAGATAATACGGAAGGGGGCCCGAAGGCCCCCTCCGAAAAGGTTTGATCGATCAACGGGCGTTGTAGCGATCCACAGCGTTCTGCTGCAGCTCGATGCAGCGGTCAATGCCCATCATATCCAGCATCATGGAGTAGGTATCGTAGTTGTCCAGGCTCTCGGTGCCGATGATGAACTTGGTGCGCATCTCATCCACATAGGTGCTGATCTCGTTGAACAGCGTGGCGTACTCGGAGGATTCCTCCGTGGTCAGCGTCGCGCCGCCGGGCAGACCGGTGGGGATGGTGCCGTTGTTGTAGGTCCAGGTATCCAGAGCGGCCAGGCTCTCGTCCACTTCGCCCTCAGCCAGGCTGTAGTTCTTCTTGGTAGCCATACGGTTGCCATGGTCCACCTGGAACGGGCCGTTCAGCTGATAGTAGGGCTTGAACATGGCACTGGGGGTCTTGCCCTCGGTGTTGTTGATCATGGCGTCGGTCAGCGCGGGATAGCCGTCCACCATCTCATAGGAGACGCCCTCGATGCCCCAGTTCATGATCTTGTTGCCTTCGTTGCTCCACAGGTAGTCGCACAGGCGCAGCGCGGTCTCCACGTCCTGGCAGCTGGTGGTGATGGCAGCGCCGGCGGAACGATAGGGATAGGAAGCCTGCTTGTACTTCAGCTGCTGGCCCTCGGTGGCCACGGGGTTGGCAACGCCCACGCAGTAGAAGGTGTCGTCGGGGTTCTCAGCCAGGCGCTGGTTTACCAGGGTGCCGATGCCGGCGGGCATCATTTCCACCCAGGCGCCGATCTCGTCGTTCAGGGCCTTGGTCTGCACGGTGGTACGATCCTGCACCAGGTAGTCGGGATCCAGCAGGCCTTCCTCATACAGCTTGTGCATGAACTCCAGATACTGCTTGTAGCCGTCGCCCATGGCGCCGTACTCGACCTTGCCGTCCTCGTTGATGACGTAGGCGCTGGCACCGGAGTAACCGGACACAGGCAGAGCCACATCATAAGCGGAGGCGAAGCAGTTGCTCAGCTCAGCGAACATGTTCACGTAGGACAGGGGATGCTCGCAGCCCTTTTCGGTCTGGAAGGCCTTCAGCACGGTGTACCAGTCGTCCAGGGTCACGGGAATCTCCAGACCCAGCTCATCCAGCCAGTCCTTGCGGATGACCAGACCGATGAAGGTCTCGTCGAACGGAGGACGCTCGTCGGCTTCCTGCCAGGCAGTCGCTTCGTTGTCGGTGTAGGTGTAGATCATGGGGAAGCAGTAGATGTGCCCCTCGTCGGTGGTCACTTCCTTGGCGATGTCGGGGTGAGCCTGCAGATAGGCGTAGAAGTTGGGAGCGTACTCCTCGATCAGATCCTCCAGGGGCAGGATCTTGCCGTCCGCGATGGCTGCGGAAGGGCCGCCCGGATAGCTGGTGCCCCAGGCATAATACATGATGTCGGGCAGCTGACCGGAGGCCATGATCAGGTTGAACTGCTCGGTGGCCTGGTTGGTGGCGGGATGCTCCCAAACCACGTCAATGCCGGTATTCTTTTCCACTTCCTGCCAGCAGATCAGCTCGTCAAAGCTGTTGAAGGAAGAGTCATGCTGACCGATGTCGATCCAGTAGGTCACAGACTTGGTCTCCTCGGCACCGGCCGTGAAAACGAACGCGCTCATGATGAGCGTAACGGCCAGGCACAGAGCAAGGAACTTCTTCATAGATTTCCCCTCCGTTATGAATTTTTGCAAACAGGCGTTTGCTTTGTATTTATTCTAAACGCTTGTTACCATAAAGTCAAGGGGAAACATCAAAAATGCAGGGGAGCGCAGTGTTAATCGTGAGATTTTTCTTCAACAGCTTTTTCGGCAAGCTCCTTCACGCTCAGCATGACCGTTTCCCACGGCAGGTCACCGACAAAGAAAGAAGCTTCCCGATAATTTTCCCACAGCTTGCGCATGGTTTCGTCTTCTTCCACGCTATGAAGGATCTCCTTGAGCTGTGAGATCAAACCGATTGAATTCCGTCCCTGGCAGGTCGCAAGGAAAGCGCTCCTGAGGTTGACAGTATCAAAGCATTCCTGCAGGCTGATAACATGAATATCATAGAAATCACGCATACGGGTATTTGCGGTTCCGCGGCTCATAATGGTTTCCAGCTTTTCCGCAAGCAGCGTTTCCGGATTATAGGCCCAAAGGGAGATTGTCCGTTCCTCAAACATCAGATGATAATTGTACTCAACGGCCGCCGGTGTAATGATGTCTCCTGTGGATATATCCAGTTTGATCGTCTGCTGCATCCTGTCCAGGGTAGCTTCCAGCATGAGGCGGATCCCCGGATAATCATGCTCCTCCATAATGTCCGCAACCTTCGTAACTTTAAACTGTACCCCATCCGGAACGTTAACGGCGATGATATTCTCAATTACCTTGACTGCATCTTCTCTCGACAGGTTCAACGCCTTCACGGTGGTATCAATATCCATAGTGGCTCTTGTATCCAGGCCAACCATGGCAGCAACCAGCATGCCGCCTTTCAGGATGAAATGATCACGGTATTCCGAAAGCGCAAGACGCTCCAGAAAACGTTCCATGACGAAATTGCGGATCAGCGTCTGTGCTTTGTTACTATCACTTCCGGACAGATTCCGCACTTTTGCCTTCAGCTGGGTTGCTGTTCTGATCATAGCATGACCTCCGTGTATGTCCGTACGATGGATTCTACTCTGAATTTCTTTGCATAGGCCATAAGACGGTTCAGATTTTTACGGCTGCTTGCCATATACTCTTTCATCGCGTACCGGAAGATCTGCACATCCATCTTTTCCTTGCAGCGAAGAATGTCGCAGATCGTCCGCTCCATATCATAAGCCGGAACGATATTCCCGAAGGTTGTCCGGACGTCCATGATCCCGAAGTCCGCAATATCCGGGACTGCCTGATAAACACGGATCCCTTCTTGACGCAGATGGGAAGCGTTGTAACCGGCTCTTACGGTTACCGTAATTTGCTTGGGCTCCCGTTCCATCAAGCCGTGAAGCAACAGCGCCGTCTCATGGGAAAAGATGATGCGACTGTTGGTGAGGGATAGCAAATACAGTTCATCCGGCCAGGCATCCTCTGCCATATAAACGCCGTGAGCTACACGCTCCATCCTTCTTGTGCTGACATATTTTGCCAGCGTTGGCTTGGAAATACCGTTTTCCATTACCTGGGCGGTACAAAGATATCCATTGCCCTTCTCTGTCAGTTGGTCCAGCAGTTCAAAGCAAGACATGTCATCACCTTACTTTCTCGCTTTTGATTATATCAATAAGCAGCGTGAAAGTAAAGTTTTTTCTTTCAGCATTTCTCCGCTTTCAGCTGCTTCAGGAACCTCCCGAAGTCCTCCGCTCTGCACAATTCGGTGCCCGGCAGGATGAGGGACGCGTGGGCGGCGGCGACACCCCATTGCAGCATTCCGGCGCCGGACAGGCCCTGACGGTGCGCGGCACAGAGGCCGGCCACCATGGAGTCTCCGGCGCCCTGGACGCCCAGCACCGGGATATCCAGGTTGCCGCAGAACCAGGTGCCGTCCTTGTCGGCAAGCAAAGCGCCGTCTCCGCCCAGGGACAGGCATACGACCTCTGTTCCATTGCCCAGCAGGCTCCGGGCGGCTTCCCCGGCAGCGGCCAGGTCAGGCAGCGGGCGGCCCAGCAGGGTCTCCATCTCCAGGCGATTGGGCTTCACCAGCCATGGATGCGCCGCCAGTCCATGACGCAGCAGCTCGCCGGAGGCATCCAGCACGGTACGCACGCACGCGGCCCGGGCCAGAGCGATCATTTCCGCATAGATCGTCGGACGGATGCCCGGAGGCACACTGCCGCTGACCACCAGCAGCTCCGTGTCCGGCAGCAGGATCCGCAGCAGGTCCAGCATCCGGTCGGAGGTGTCCTACGCCGCGGCGGTGCCCTGCTCGTTGATCTCCGTCATGCGGCCGCTGCGCTCTGTCAGCTTGAGATTCACCCGCAGACGCCCGGGCACCTCCAGGAAACGGCCGGGGATCTGCTGCCGCTCCAGCATCGACGGGATCACCGCCGCGTCCCCGGTGTAATTCAGGCCGGTGCACAGGGTATCCACGCCCAGATGCGCCAGCACGGTGCTGACGTTCAGCCCCTTGCCTCCAACCTGGGAGAGGGATTGCTGCGCCCGGTGATGTCCGCCTACCGTCAGGGTATCCACATAGACCGTCCGGTCGATACAGGGATTCAGCGTTACCGTGGTGATCATGAAAAAACGCTCCTTTGGCTGGAATGATCCCATTATATCACAGGTTTCCGCCTTGACAAGCAAGCGAGGAAATTCTATAATGAAACAAGAGATTCAACGCGGCGGTCCGGGTATGCCGCTGAGAATAAAAAAACAGGAGGAATGCCTATGGAAATTCAGGCGTTGAATGATGTTTGCCGTGCTGTGCGGCGTGACATTGTCATCATGACCAACAAGGCCGGTGCAGGCCATCCCGGCGGATCCCTGTCCGCCACCGAGCTGCTGGTGGCTCTTTATTTCGATGTGATGAAGGGCATCGACCCCAAGGACGACAAGAATCCCACCCGTGACCGCTTTGTGCTGAGCAAGGGCCACGCCGCCCCCGGCCTGTACGGCACCCTGTGCGAGCGCGGCTATTTCGGCCATGAGGAGTTCGATCATTTCCGCCAGCTGCATGGCATCCTGCAGGGCCATCCCGACGTGAAGAAGTGCCCCGGTGTGGACGCCTCCACCGGCTCCCTGGGCCAGGGCATCTCCATCGCCGTGGGCATGGCGCTGGGCGCCAAGCACACCGGCAATCCCTGCCATGTGTACACCCTGATCGGCGACGGCGAGAGCGATGAGGGCATGGTGTGGGAGGCCTCCATGGCCGCCGCCCATTATAAGCTGGATAACCTGACCGTCATTCTGGACCACAACGGCATGCAGATCGACGGCACCAATGACCAGGTCATGAGCCTGGGCGATATCAAGGGCAAGTTCGTGGCCTTCGGTTATGACGTGATCGAGGTCGCCGACGGCAATGATATGCAGCAGGTGCTGGATGCCCTGCATGCCCCCGCCTGCCCCGGCAAGCCCCGCATGATCCTGATGCATACCCTGAAGGGCAAGGGCGTCTCCTTCATGGAGGGTCAGGTCGGCTGGCACGGCAAGGCCCCCAATGCCGAGCAGACCGCTCAGGCACTGAAAGAGCTGGAGGATTGAGACAATGGAAAAGAAAGCTGTCCGTGTAGCTTATGGTGAGGCCCTGGTCAAGCTGGGCCAGACCAATGATAAGGTCGTCGTGCTGGATGCGGACCTGGCTGCCGCAACCATGACCAATGCCTTCCGCAAGGAATTCCCCGGTCGCCATTATGACTGCGGCATTGCCGAAGCCAACATGGTGGATATGGCCGCCGGTATGTCCACCATGGGCCTGATCCCCTTCTGCTCCACCTTCGCCGTGTTCGCCGGCCGCAGCTACGACCAGATCCGCAACGGCGTCTGCTATCCCAACTTCAACGTCAAGTTCGGCTTCAGCCATGCCGGTATCACCCTGGGTGAGGACGGCGGCAGCCATCAGGCCATCGAGGACCTGGCCCTGATGCGCGTTCTGCCCAACATGACCGTGTTCGTCCCCTCCGACGCCAACGAGTGCTACCAGTGCGTGGAGGCCGCGGCTAAGATCAACGGCCCCTGCTACATCCGTACCGCCCGTCTGCCCAGCCCCGTGTATGATCCCCGGCCCTTCGAGGTCGGCAAGGGCACCGTCATCAAGGACGGCAAGGACGTGGTCATCTTCACCTGCGGCATCATGCTGGAGCATACCCTGGAGGCTGTCGACATCCTGGCCCAGAACGGCATCGACGCCGCGCTGGTGTCCTTCCACACCCTGAAGCCCTTCGACAACGAGCTGGCCATCCGTTATGCCCAGAAGTGCAAGAAGGTCTTCACCGTGGAGGAGCATTCCATCATCGGCGGCCTGGGCGACGCCGTGGCGTCTGCCATCATCGGCAAGGGCGGCTTCGACAGCTTTGAGAAGATCGGCATCAATGACGTCTTCGGCCAGAGCGGCAAGCCTGCCGACCTGCTGGTGGAATACGGCCTGACCGGCAAGCAGATCACCGAGCGCATCATGAGCAAGTAATCGCAACAAAAAACGGGCAGCTTTCTCCTTGGCGGGAAAGCTGCCTTTTGTGGTTCCGTTATTTCTTCTTCCTTGAGGGTTCCTTGTACTTTTTCACGCGGTCGTCTTCGATGACGCCGTGCCAGTTCATGCCGTAGGCGAAGTCGTAGGTGTGGCCCTCGGTATCCACGTGGCAGTCCAGGTCGAAGGGCAGGTCCTCGCAGTGCTCCTCCACGGTGCGCATATCGGCGGGGATCTGCATGGGCAGCAGGGCGCTGGGCTCGGCAGCGCCGCGGAGGATATCCAGGGCGGCCTGATGCAGCTCGCCGAATTCCACCAGGATGGCGTCGCACAGCGGCTCGAACTCGGACATCACCACGGGCGTGCCGGTCTGCAGGAGCAGGATGACGGGCTTGCTGCCCATGCGGCGGCGGGTCTCCTCGACCATATCCAGCTCGAACGCGTTGTCGGTGGTCACCGTCTTGCCGCGATAGCTGCGGTTGGTGAAATCCTCCGTGGGATCGCCGCCGGCCAGGCTGACGGGGCGGGCGTACTCGGCGGTATAGGGCCGGTACTGCAGGGAGATGGGCATGTAGCCGTTGCCGCCGGCTGCGCGGTCCGCGTCACTGTAGCCGGGATTGCTCACAAAGCTCAGCCCGCCGGGGGCGTGGATGCGGCAGAGGGCCACATCGGCCTCCTCCGGGGTGGAGACCAGGGTGAAATGCCTGCCCACCAGCCGGGGATTCAGGCAGGGCTCCAGGGAGGCGGGCACCGTGCCGTGCATGAAATCGCTGCGCTCGGGCAGGGAAACATCGGGGATATACACCTTCGTGGCGGGCGCCAGGGGCAGCACGTGATTCCGGTTCTTCAGCATCACGATGGACTTCAGCTGGGAGGTGTAGCCGGCCTGCATGTATTCGGGACAGCCCACCACCTGCGCGGTGCGCTCCGGATCCAGATAGGGGTCCTCGAACAGTCCGGTGCGGAACATGTTCTTCAGCAGACGCCGGGCGGACTGCTCAAAGCGGGCCCGCATGGCGGCTTCCCCGTGTTCCTTCACGCCGATGGCATAGGCCTCGATAATGGGCTTGCTCTCGTTCAGGCCGCCGAACTGGTCCACGCCGGCCTCGATGACCTTGTAGCAGCGCTGGGCCTGGGTCAAAGTCTCCACGCCCCAGCACTTGCCGCCCAGGAAGGAGCCCAGGGGCCCCTCATCGGCGGTGATGCTCCAGTCGGTGCAGACCACGTCATCATAGCCGCAGCCCTGCCGGAGCAGGTCGGTGATCATATAGTGGGAGTAGCTGTTGCCCACGTTCTCGCCGTTGACGGGATCCTGCCCGTAGGAAACGGAGTAGTAGGGCATGACGGCGGAGGCCTGCCGGGTCTTGCCCTTCAGCCGGAAGGCGCCTTCGGTGAAGGGGACCATGTGCTCCGCAAAATTGTTGCCGGGATAGACGTTGTACTTGCCGCAGCCGAAGTGGGCGTCGCGGCCACCCTCGCCGGTGCCGCCGCCGGGCCAGTGCTTGACCATGGCGTTCACGCTGTCATAGCCCCATCCGTCGGCGATCTCGGCCGCTCCCTCGGAGGTCTGGAAGCCGTCGCAGTAGGCCCGGGCCAGATCGGCGGACAGGCGGGGACTGGTGCCGAAGGTGCCGTCGAAGCGCCACCAGCGGGGCTCCGTGGCGGGATCGATCTGGGGAGACAGGGCGGTGCTGATGCCCAGGGCACGGTATTCCTTCGCGGCGATCCTGCCAAAGCCCTCCACCAGCTCCGGATCGAAGGAGGAGGCCAGACCCAGGGGCTCCGGCCAGTGGGAGATATCGCCGCCGGCACCGGCATTGAACTCAAAGGTTTGGGTGGTGCCGTGCCGGGGATCGGAGCTGGTATTCACCGGGATACCCAGGGGCAGGCCTTCCGCATAGGACTGCAGGTTATTGTTCCACCGTGCGGCGGTGGCACTGCTTTCGGCCACGGTCAGCAGCACATGGCGAACCTTGTCATCCCGCAGGAACCGCTTCTGCTGGTCGGAGAGGGCCCAGGCGGGCAGACCGCTTTCGGCAAAGGGCTTGCCCTCGTAGGTGACCTGACCGAAGTGGGAATTGCCGCCGCCGGGCACGGACTGGTGCGAACTGTACAGCATCAGGCCGGCGATCTGCTCGATGCTCAGGCGGGAGGCCAGGTCGGCGGCCCGCTCCTCCGCGGGAAGCCGCCAGTCCTCGTAGGGATGCAGCACGCCGTCCCGGGCCAGGTCCTTGAAGGACAGCCCGTCCTGCTCAAGCAGGGTGACGCCGCTCTCCTCCGACCAGGTCAGATCGGGGCCGCCGGGGTTATGGACGGTACGGACAGTGGGGGTGTGATCAGACATAGGGGTTGCTCCTTTACGATCATTGATTGATGCTCTTATTCGACATCACGGGGTGAAATCCCTTGTGCCGGTTGACAGAGCTTTTGGCGATGTGGTACAATCGCGGAAGCATCAAGCTTTGGAGGTTGACCCATGAAAAGCATTGCGTTGAAGGATTTCCTTCATTATCGGTATGTGTCCGGTGTGAGCTACGCTCCGGACGGGAAGCATGCCGCCTTTGTGGTGGCATGTGCCAACGAAAAGGAAAACAGCTACGAGCGCCGTCTGTACCTGTGGAACGGCCGCAGCGTGAAGCAGCTGACGGACATCGGCAGGGAAGGCAGCTTCGTGTGGCTGGACGGGAAGCACCTGCTGTTCCCGGCGGTGCGCTCCGCGGAGGAGAAGAAACGCAGCGAGGACGGGGAGGAGTTCACGGCGTACTATTCCCTGGACATCACCGGCGGTGAGGCGCTGCATGCCTTCACCCTGCCCTTTGCCTGCAACCGGCTGATCCCGCTCCCAGGCGGCAAGGCGGCGGCGCTGGGCCGCATCGACAAGCGGCTGCCGGACTACTACCTGATGACCGAAAAGGCCAGGGCCCAGGTGGCCGCCAACCGCCGGGAGGAGAAGGACTATGAGGTGTTTGACGAGATCCCCTTCTGGTCCAATGGCAGCGGCGTGACCAACGGGACCCGGCAGGCCCTGTTCCTGGTGGACACGAAGGACGGCTCCGCCCAGCGCGTTACCGAACCGCTGCAGGATGTGGAAGCGGCGGTGGCCCTGGACGGCAAGGTCTATTATACCTATATGGAGTACGAATCCAGATACCCGCTGCAGGGCTTTACCATCGGCGTGCTGGATCCCGCGACAGGCGAGGCGCAGGTGCTGCTGAGGAATGAAAAGCTGTCCATACCTCCGCTGCAGGCGGTGGGCAGCCGTCTGCTGGCCTTTGCCACGGATGGCGCGGCGCATGGACTGAATGAGAACCGCGACGTGTGGCAGGTGGACACGGAGACCGGTGCCCTGACGCTGCTGCGCAAGGAGGAGTACAGTCTGTATTCCAGCGTGGGCTCGGACTGCCGGCTGGGCGGCGGCATGAATATGCAGGGCAGGGGAGAGCAGCTGTACCACCTGACCACCCGGGAGGGCGCCTCCCACCTCTACTGCCTGGAGCCGGACGGTACGGATCATCCGGTGCTGGAGAAGGACGGCAGCATCGACTGCATCACGGTGCATGAAAACAGCGACCTGGTGCTGATGGTGGCCATGTTCGATATGCGGCTGCAGGAGCTGTACAGCCTGAACCTGTCCAACGGCAGGCTGACTCGCCTGACCCATTTCAACGACGCGGCGCTGCGGGGCAAGTATGTGGCCGAGCCGGAGTATATGGAGATCGGGAGCCGGGGCCTGACCATCGGCGGCTGGGTGCTGAAGCCCAAGGACTACGATCCGGAAAAGCGCTATCCCGCGGTGCTGGATATCCACGGCGGTCCCAAGACCGTGTACGGCGCGGTGTTCATGCATGAGATGCAGCTGTGGGCCAATATGGGGTACTTTGTCTTCTACTGCAATCCCATGGGCGGCGACGGCCGGGACAATGCCTTCATGGATATCCGGGGCCATTACGGCGAGACGGACTATGCCAACCTGATGGACTTCACCGACGCGGTGCTGGCGAAGTATCCGCAGATCGACGCGAAGCGCGTGTGCGAGACCGGCGGCAGCTATGGCGGCTTCATGACCAACTGGATCGTCGGGCACACGGACCGCTTCTGCTGCGCCGCCTCCCAGCGGTCCATCAGCAACTGGCTCAGCTTCCACGGCGTGTCCGATATCGGCTACTATTTCGCGGCAGACCAGTGCGACGCCACGCCCTATACCGATCCCGCGAAGATGTGGGAGCATTCTCCCCTGAAGTATGCCGCGCAGGCGAAGACACCCACGCTGTTCATCCACTCGGATGAGGACTACCGCTGCCCGTTGCCGGAGGGCCTGCAGATGTACACCGCCCTGGCGGAGCACGGCGTGCCCGTCCGCCTGTGCCTGTTCCATGGCGAGAATCACGAGCTGTCCCGCTCCGGCAAGCCCCTGCACCGGGTACGCCGCCTGCAGGAGATCACCGACTGGTTCGAAAAATACAGCAAGGAATAAGCCGAAAGCCCTCTCAGTCGCCTTCGGCGCCAGCTCCCCCAAAGGGGGAGCCTTTTTGGTAACTGGGCAAGCAATCCAAAGGCTCCCTCTCCGAGGGAGCTGTCAGCGAAGCTGACTGAAGGAGCCCTCAGTCCCTCAGCTCCGGGCCTTCGCTCACATGGTCGCCGTAGATCCGCAGCAGGTCGGTATCGAAGGCCACGGCGTCGCCGCGGATATGGCGGTCGATGTATGCCTGGGGGGACATGCCCACCTTGCCCCGGAAGGCACGGTAGAAGCAGGAGTAGTCCGCAAAGCCGCAGCGGATGGCCACCTCGGTGGCGTGGACGCCGTTGAGCAGCATGCGGCAGGACAGCAGGACACGCTTGGTCAGCATGTACTGGTGCAGGGAGGTGCTGGTCAGCTGGCGGAAGCGGTGCAGCATGTAATATTTGCTGATGCCAAACCGCTCCGCCAGCCGGTCCTGGTCGATGTCCTCGCAGTAATGCTCCTGTACATAGGCCAGCACCTCGTTAATCACATCGGTCTCATAGCCGGAGACGGCGGCCTGCCTGCCGGAGATCTCATCAAAGACGGTCAGCAGGGCCATCTGGATGAGGCAGCGGCAATAGGGGTAGGCGATGGCGCTGCCCTGGCGGATGCGGTCGATGATCTCATCCACGATGGAGCGGAGGCGATCAATGGTCTCCTCTGTCATGCGGAAGCTGAACTGATGCCGGGCAATGATGTCCTCCAGGATGGCATCCATGCGGAAATGCCCGTCGCTCATGGAGCGGAAGCAGGACTCGGTGGTGTAGAAATACAGGCGCTCGTAGGGTACCTCCGCGTTGCGGATCATGATGCGGTGCATGGAACCGGGCGGAAAGATCAGGAAGTCACCCGGGGAAAGATCATAGGTGTGGTTCTCCATCTGGATGGACGCGCTGCCGCCCAGAAACATGAAGAATTCGTAGAACTCGTGGGCGTGGAAGCGGGCGCTTTTCCAGTGCTCGTCCCGTTTATGGTAGGCCTCGAATTCATGGTCTTCGGGCATGTACTCCCGGTCCTGCCAGATATTGATCTCTGCCATGGAATGCCTCCTTGTATGGGGAAAGATTGTTGAAAGTGCTTACAAAAATCGTGAAAGGTGTATCAAAAGGCGATTATCCGGCCGAAAAGATAAGTGATTCACGATGATTGTACAGCAAAAAACGCAATGATGCAAGCACGATTTGCAATTGAAGCGGGCGGCGGGATGTGTTATGCTTTGTACAACAGCTTTTGTTTCGTTTTCCCATCCCCGAAATCAAAGGAGGCGGTTATCCCAGTGAGCACCACCACCAAGAAGCGCAAGCGCAGTGGCCTGGCCAAGGCGTGGCGCAACTACAAGTATCTGTACCTGATGCTTGTGATCCCGATCGCGATCTATATCGTCTTCCGGTATGCTCCGCTGACCGGCCTGCAGGTCGCCTTCAAGGACTACAACATGTTCAAGGGCATGTGGGCCAGCAAGTGGGTCGGCTTCAAGTACTTTGAGGAGGTCTTCTCGGCGCCCAAATTCTGGCTGGCCCTGAAGAACACCGTCCTGCTGAACCTGTGGGACCTGATCTTCGGCTTCCCGGTGCCCATCATCCTGGCCATCATGCTGTACGAGATGCGCTCGGTGACCTGGAAGCGCGTTGCGCAGACCATCCTGTATCTGCCCCACTTCCTGTCCTGGATCATTATCGGCGGTCTGGTGAACCAGATGTTCAACTCCACCGGTATGATCAACATGATCATCAAGAACATCACCGGCTCAACGGTCAACTTCCTGACGAACGAGACCAACTGGGTCATCCTGTATGTGGCCACCGGTATCTGGCAGAGCGCCGGCTGGGGCACCATCATCTACCTGGCCGCCATCTCCGGTGTGAATACCGAGCTGTATGAGGCCGCCGAGGTGGACGGCTGCGGCCGCATGAAGCGTATCTGGCACGTGACCATCCCCTGCATCATGCCGACCATCCTGACGATGCTGATCCTGCAGCTGGGCCGCATGGTGGGCATCGGCTTCGAACGTCCCTACGTTATGGCCAACGACATGGTCCGCAACGTGTCCGAAGTGACCGCGACCTACGTGTATACCATGGGTATCAAAAATGCCCGCTATCCGTTCTCCACGGCCGTTGACCTGTTCGGCTCCCTGGTGAACATGATGTTCCTGGTGGCTGCCAACACGGCGACCAAGAAGCTGGGTGAAGGAGGTCTGTGGTAATGGCAACGAAAGCAGTCGCTCCCAAGAAGCCCGGCACCGCCAAGGGCCGCCGCTACCTCGGCTCCGAGATCGTCTTCAATATCATCATCCTGCTGTGCGTGCTGGCGTGCATCATCCCCATCCTGCATGTGGTGGCGCTGTCCATGTCCGGCCGCGAGGCGGTCATCTCCAATTCCGTCTTCCTGCTGCCCAAGGACATCAGCTGGTCGGCCTACCAGTCCGTATTCACTGATTCCACCATGATCCGCGCCCTGTGGTATTCCGTGGCGCTGACCATCGGCTATACGGCCCTGGCCATGGTGACCTCCATCCTGCTGGCCTACCCGCTGAGCAAGAATTACCTGCCCGGCGGTAAGGTGCTGATGATCTTCATCCTGATCCCCATGTACTTCACCGGCGGCACCATCGCCAACTACCTGTGGGTCAAGCAGCTGAACATGATCGATACGGTGTGGTCGCTGATCTTCCCCATCCTGATCTCCACCTATAACTGTATCATCCTGAAGAACTTCTTCACCTCCATCCCCTCCTCGCTGGAGGAATCCGCCAGGCTGGACGGCTGCAATGACTTCCAGATCCTGATCAAGATCTACCTGCCCCTGTCCACCGCTTCCCTGGCGACCATCGCCCTGTTCTACGCGGTGTCCCGCTGGAACGGCTTCGCCGACGTTCGCTACTACATCAACTCCACCAAGTATTTCACCCTGCAGATGAAGCTGTATCAGGTGGTGTTCAACGCCACCGATACGTCCGTCACCGCGGTGGAGGGCGGCAAGAACGCCGTGCTGTCCGAGACCATCCGCGCCGCTGCCATCGTGTTCTCCACGGTCCCGATCATTATCGTGTATCCGTTCCTGCAGAAGTACTTCGTGCAGGGCGTGATGATCGGCGCTGTGAAGGAGT
>R14__coassemble_301_pt1 | contig 38723 bp, 37 predicted proteins | sample R14__metabat2_high_PE_026 | metagenome-assembled genome bin R14 | reverse complement strand
TGCAGTGTATTTTGTGCTGGCCTCTCTCTGTCTGCTGCCCAAAGGGAAAGCCCGACTTGTTTGCGGCATACTCTCCGCAATCGGAGTGATGGCTGTCGGCTTGCTGACGCTCCCCTGGCGGAATGCCTTCTGGGTACTGGCGATCCCTCTGATCTATGCGGTGATCCTGCTTGTTTTCCTGCGCATGGGCGGATGGACGGTCCATGATGAACTTCCGCCGACCATTCCGATTGCGGGAATGGCTGTCTATATTCTTCTTTCGTTGTATACCAGCATTCAGGAGACGCAATGGCAGGTATTCCGCTGGCACCTGGGCATCTGTTTCCTGCCCTATCTGCTGTTGACGATGCTTTACATGAATCGCATCAGCCTTCAGCATGCCATGGTGGACGGAAAGCATAATCCTCCCGAGCAGCTGCGGAGACGCAACCTGTGGCTGACCGGATTCATGTTCTGCGGTGTTTGTCTCATTGCCTTCCTTCCGGCTTTGGGTGAATTCCTTGTCCGCTGCTGGGACGCGCTGAAATATGCCATTGCCCGGTTGATCGAATGGCTGACGCCGCAGAGCAGCGAAAGTGTTGCCTCCACCGCTTCAGGTGACGGCGGAATGGATCTTTCGGGTCTTGGGGAAGAGGTAGCTCCGAACCCCATCCTGGTATTCCTGGAAAAGGTTATGTATGTGGTGGTGGCTGTTGTTGCAGTCATCCTGCTCATCCTGTTCCTGCGGATGCTTTTCAAAAGATTCAAGGTGTTGATCCAAAGACTGAAGCAGCACCTGATGGCCTACAGTCAGGCAACTCAGGAGGAATATGAGGATGATACGGTCGATACCCGTGAGGATGACCGCAGCCGCCATCTTGGATTTACGCTTTTCCGCCCCAGAAAGAAAAAGCTGGACCTGACCGGACTGGATGCAAAGGGGATCGTGCGGGCGCATTTCCGCTACTATCGCTATCTCCATGAAGAGCAGGATCCCGGAATCACCGCAAGAGAGGCTCTGCCGGAGTCGCTGGCTTCCATCTATGAACAGGCGCGTTACAGTACGCATGAGGTCAACGCGCAGAGTGCTGCGCAATTCGGCGATGAGATCAGAAAGCTGTAATTCAGGAAAGGAGGGCTGTGCTGCGTGAAGCTGACGATCGGTGTTCTTGCTCATGTGGATGCCGGCAAAACGACCTTTTCTGAACAGGTACTCTATCAGACCGGCACGATCCGGGCAGCAGGACGTGTGGATCATCGCGATACCTTCCTCGATACGGATTCCGTGGAGCGCAGGCATGGGATCACCGTCTTTTCCGGTCTGGCAAGGATCCCATGGAAAAATGTGCTTTTCCAGTGGCTGGATACGCCGGGACACATGGATTTTTCTCCGGAGATGGAACGGTCTGTTTCCGTGATGGATGCCGCTATTCTGATCGTATCGGCGGTCAGCGGCATTCAGAGCCATACCGAAACCTTGTGGCACATTCTGGAGCATTACCATTGTCCGGTGTTCGTTTTTATCAACAAGACCGATCTGGAAGGTGCTGACGCTGCCGGAGTGATCCGTCAGCTGCAGACACGCTTTTCCGCGGATATTCTCGACTTCCGCAGCTATCAGCAGGATGGGGCGCTGGACTCTGTCCTCCTGGAAGAGATTGCCTCCCGGGACGAGGAGCTGCTGTCGCGTTTCCTGGAGGACGATATCGACCAGAGGGTATGGCTGTCTAAACTGCAATCGATGGTCGCCCAAAGAAAATGCTTCCCGGTATTCAGCGGCAGCGCGTTGAAGGGCGAAGGCATTCTTCCGCTGCTTGACGCGATCACTGCGCTGTGTCCTGACAAATATGCAGCGGAGGATGGAATGCCTTCCGGTCGCGTTTTCCGTGTACGGCATGATGCCCAGGGAAACAGGCTGTGCTTTTTGAAGCTGACAGCCGGAACGCTTCATGTCCGTGATGAGTTGACGATCGCCGGTCAGCCATTCAAGATCAACGAGTTGCGGTTGTATCACGGTGAAAAATACCGCACCACTGACTTTGCTTCAGCTGGAGATATCGTTGCCATCCCGGGAATGGATGGCGTACGGCCTGGAGACTGCTTTGGCACTTCGCAGCCTGTTGCTTTCCGGACGGAGCCTATGCTTTCCGTGGAGCTGCTTTGGGACCGTTCGGCGATTCCTTTTTATCGGATGGCCCAGACTATGGCACAGCTGCAGGAGGAAGAGCCTACACTTGGCGTTGTGGAACAGGGAGAACAGATCCTGCTGCATATTATGGGCGGCATCCAGTTGGACATCCTGAAATAGCTTTTAATGGATCGTTACGGATTGGCTGTTTCCTTTGGCCCACAACAGGTCTTATATAAGGAGACCATCGCGGAACCATCCATCGGTATCGGTCATTATGAGCCACTCCGGCATTATGCGTAGGTGCATTTAAGGCTGCTTCCCGGGGAGCCTGGCAGTGGGATCCGTTTCCGCTCGCTGGCACATGTGGACCAGCTGGCATTGAACTGGCAGCGGCTGATCGAGACCCATGTTATTGAGAAGCAGCATAAGGGCGTATTGACCGGCAGTCCATTGACCGATGTCACCATCGAGCTGCTGTGCGGGCGCGATCATCTGAAGCACACAGAGGGCGGTGATTTCCGTCAGGCAACCTACCGTGCCATCCGGAATGCGCTGATGTACGCAAAGAACATCCTGCTCGAGCCGATCTGCGGCTTTGAGGTGACAATTCCCGAACAGCAATACGGTTCCATGCTGGGTGTTCTGGCCACGCTGAACGCAACTCATGAGGATCAGTCCCTTGCCTATGGGGTGATGCAGCTGCGTGGAGAGGCGCCTTTTGCTGCCTTTGCAAAGTGGCAGCCGGATTTCCCTGTGGTTACTCACGGTCATGGTACCTTGCGGGTATGGCTATCCAGATACGCGCCTTGTCAGAACGCTGCCGAGGTTATTGCCGCTGCCCGGTACAATCCGCTGGCGGATGATACTCCGGACTCGGTCTTTTGCAGCCATGGTGCTGGGTTTACGGTAGCCTGGAATAAGGTAGCGGATTTTGCGCATCTCAGCCATGAGGATTTCCTGTGAAATGCTTGCGGAAATCCGGACTGCATGATACAATCAACACTGTATGGAACGGCGCAAAAGCCGTCAACAGATGGAGGATATCAAAGATGAAGAAGCTGGTTGGAATGGTGCTTGTGGCGACCATGCTGTTGCTCTGCGTATGTGGTACTGCTTCCGCTGACTGGGTCATGGTGCATGTAACGGCCAAGTGTGCCGATCTGAACCATGTGGGCTCCGATTGGAACGCCATTTATACCATCGGTGGTGTGGAAGTGCGTGACAATGACATCATTGATCTCTATGAGGGCTCCTATGATTTCTCCGCGCAGATCTACGACAGTGACAGCGTACCTGACACCGGCGAGACGGTGAAGTCCTTCAAGGTGTCCGCCTCCAACCTGGAAAGCAAGCGCTTCACCAAGAACCTGGAGGTCATCGTGACTGAGGATCGCGGTGTGTATAAAAACAACTGGTGCGAGTGGTATGTGGAGTTCGAGCTTGTACCCGTGAATGGTTGGGAGTATATCCTTCACTGATGAGGCAGGTGCAAAAGCAATGAATACTCTGGATGAGCGGTTGGTGGAAGTCATTCCCTCCGACCGACAAGTGAAGCTTCAGCAAATGGAGTTTTATGCGTTTGTGCATTTTACCGTCAATACATTCACGGATCGCGAGTGGGGAGATGGCACGGAAGACCCAGCAATCTTTAACCCGACACTGCTGGATGCGAACCAGTGGGTCCGGGCTATTTGTGATGCCGGCATGACAGGACTGATCCTGACCTGCAAGCATCACGACGGCTTTTGTCTGTGGCCCAGTGCCTATACGGAGCATTCTGTCAGAAACAGTCCGTACAAGAATGGCAAGGGAGATGTTGTCGCCGAGGTGGCGGCTGCATGCCATCGGGCAGGGATCGGCTTCGGTGTCTATCTCTCCCCGTGGGATCGGAACCAGCCACTTTATGGTACAGGCAAGGCCTATGATGATTACTTTGTGAATCAGTTGACGGAGCTGCTGACAAACTACGGCCCGGTGTTCAGCGTCTGGTTTGATGGTGCCTGCGGCGAAGGCCCGAATGGCAGAAAGCAGTACTACGATTGGCCTCGCTACTATGAAACCATCCGCAGACTCCAGCCTCAGGCCTGCATCCATGTCTGCGGTCCGGATATCCGCTGGTGCGGCAATGAAGCAGGCAACACCCGCCCCTCCGAATGGAGCGTGGTGCCTGCCCGGACCAGGGACACGGAAAAGATCGCCTCCACCAGCCAGCAATCGGATCAGACTGCTTTCCGCGAGCGGCCCATCAAGGCGAAGGATATGGATCTTGGCAGCAGGAAGCTGCTTCATGATGAGCCGGAGCTGGTTTGGTATCCGGCGGAAGTGAACACCTCCATTCGTCCCGGCTGGTTCTGGCATGCCGCGGAGGATGACCAGGTCAAGCCACTGGAAAGGCTGATCCATATTTACGAGCATTCTGTCGGTGGTAATGCCACCATGCTGCTGAATATCCCGCCGACCTCTGAAGGCCTTTTCCACCCGAACGATGTTGCCCGGCTTCACGAAATCGGCGAATACCTGCGCACAAATTATGCGGAAGATCTGGCACTGAGGGCACGGATCACAGCCGCACCCGCTTATCCGGAGCATCCCTGTGAAGCCGTCCTGAAACAGGATGATGCTTTCTATATGCCTTTGCAGAAGGAAGATTGCCATATAGAGCTTCAGCTTCCGGAACTACAGCGGATCGGGCGTGTTGTGCTGCAGGAGAATATCCGCATGAGTCAGCGTGTGGAGCGGTTTGTGATCGAAGCCAGGACGGCTGATGGCTGGGTGGAGGTTTATGACGGAACGGTCATCGGCTATAAGAAGATCGCTGTTCTCGAACCTGTGATGACCGATGCGGTCCGTATTCGCATTCTGGATTCCCGCATGCAGCCGACACTGCGCTTTGTTGGCATTTATGCCTGATACATAAGTTTGAACTTGGAGGTTCCCGGAATGTCTTTGACCATTGGTGAATTTGTAGATACCTTTCCCCCGAACCTGGACGGCGTTGGCAATGTTACGCTCGCCTATTGCCAGACGCTGAAGACCATGGGGCATACTGCCTATTATATTGCGCCCGATTCTCCGCTCTGCACCCAGACCTATGATATCCCGCTGCTGCTGTCTAAGAGCCTGCATTTTCCGGGAGAGCAGTTCCGGGCCGGCGTTCCCATGCTGGATGCGGAGTACCGGGAAAAGCTGGATCAGATTCCCTTTGATATCGTGCACTGCCACAGCCCCTTCCTTGCGGCGCACGAAGCGATCCGCGTGGCGCACAAGAGGAATATACCCGTCGTCTCCACGTTCCACAGCAAATATTACGATGATTTCTATGCCAAGACCCATTCCCACTCCATGGCCAAGGTGCTCACGGAAAACCTGATCAAGGTATATAACCGTTGTGATGCTGTTTGGTCCCTGAATGCCGCTACGGCCGAGGTGCTGCATTCCTACGGTTATGAGGGCAATATCCTGATTATGGAAAACGGCACCAATCTGGAGTATCTGGAGCCGGAAGTGGAAAAAGAAATGCGTGCCCGGCTCAAGCTGCAGCAGGGTGTGCCGGTGCTATTGTTTGTGGGACAGCACAATTATAAGAAGAACCTGCATGGTGTGCTTGGCGCTGCCGCGATCCTGAAGAAGCAGCAGCATCCTTTCCGCCTGATCCTTGCGGGCGATGGGCCTGATTTTGACGCCATCGTGAAGGAGTCTGTCTCCCTGGGAATCAGCGATGAATGCACCTTTATGGGATTTGTAAGCGATCGTCAGGAGCTGCTTTCGCTCTATCGTATTGCCGATCTGTTCGTTTTTCCTTCCTTGTATGATAACGCGCCGATGGTCCTGCGCGAAGCGGCCAGCATGGGGACACCTGGCCTTCTGGTCAAGGGAAGCTGCTCTGCCGAGGGCATTACCGATGGTGTGAACGGCTATATCTCTCCGGATGAATCCGCCCAGAGCATTGCGGAGACGATCCTTCGGGCTTTGCCAACGGTGGATACGGTAGGCCTGGAGGCGCAGAAGACCGTTCCGGTAAGCTGGAGTACGATCATGGAAAAGGTTGTCATCGAATACGAAAGGCTGATCAACGGTCATGTTGCTTCCAGACGGAGGTTTATAAAAGCATGAAGCAGGAAGTGCATGGAAACATTGCCGGCATCCGCAATACCGTGATTGATGCTTTGGCCCAGCTGTATCAATATCCGGTGGAGGGCTTTCTTCCTCATGAGCTGATGCAGGTACTCGCCCGCTTTACCGGCGCTTTGAACCGTGAGATCGCCATCTATGTGACGCGGGACGGGGAGATCGTGGATGTATCTGTCGGCTCGGACCGTGATGTGGAGCTGCGGGACTTCCGTCTGCGCCGCAATGCCAACCGGCTGAGTTATGTCCGCTGCATCCATACGCATCCGAACGGAGACGGACACCTCAGCGATGTGGATCTCAGTGCCCTGCGCTCCTTCCGGTATGATGCCATGGTGGCCGTCGGATGCAGTCGCGGGGAACCGACCTTTGTACAGGCTTCATTTCTTCTGGAGCAGCAGAATATCCTGATGGATGATCCTGTACGCTGGTACAAGCTTCCGGATGAAGCCTGGGAACGGCAGATCCTGCTTTCGGATGAGCTGGTCGGAAAGAATGAGCCCGGGCTGAGTAATGAACCGGAGCGTGCTGTGCTCATGGGCATCGAAAGCGAACAGTCCCTGCAGGAGCTTGCCCGACTGGCGGACACGGCCGGTGCGGTCGTCGTGGGGCAATTCCTGCAGAAGAGAGAAAAGCCGGATAATGCGCTGTTTATCGGCCGCGGACGCGCCGAAGAGCTTTGCAGAGAGTGCCAGGCACTGGAAGCGGATGTATGCATCCTGGATGAAGAGTTAAGCGGTATCCAGATGCGCAATCTCGAGGATGCCTTGCATGTTAAAGTGATCGACAGGACCACGCTGATCCTGGATATCTTCGCCCAGCGTGCCTCCTCGGCGGAAGGCAAGCTGCAGGTGGAGCTGGCGCAGCTGCAGTACCAGTCTACACGGCTGATCGGTGAGGGTCTGGTGCTGTCCCGTCTGGCCGGCGGCATCGGCACAAGAGGCCCTGGTGAAAGCAAGCTGGAAATGAACCGGCGCCGCATCCGGGAACGCATGACCGAGCTGCGCCGCCGCCTGGAGATCGTGGAAAAGCAGCGGGATATCCGCCGCAAGAATCGCGAACGCAACGATATTCCGGTGGTTGCGTTGGTTGGCTATACCAATGCGGGAAAATCCACTTTGCTCAACCGACTGACCGGCAGCAGTGTCTATGTGCAGGACCAGCTGTTTGCCACGCTGGATGCTGTCAGCCGACGCATGGAAACCAAAGAGCACACCCCCTATCTGCTGGTGGATACGGTTGGCTTTATCCGCAAGCTGCCGCACACCCTGGTCAGTGCCTTTCGTTCCACTTTGGAGGAGGCAGCCCTGGCAGACGTGCTGATCCTGGTCAATGACGGCGCTTCGCCCGAGATCATGATCCAGCATGACACCGTGGAAGAGGTGCTTGCGGAGTTGGGAGCCACGGAACAGCCGCGGATCGAGGTCATCAACAAGTGCGATCTTCAGCTCGAAGGCTGTCCCATTCCCGGCGCGGTCATGATCTCGGCACTGGCAGGAACGGGTCTGGAGGAGCTGCAGGACCGGATCGCGGCATAGCTGCAAAAGGCTTATGCACCGGTTACCTTCCAGATCGGCTTTGATGAATTCCAGCTGGTCAGCCAGATCCGTGGACTGGGCAGAGTGGTTGCCGAGCAGTACACGGACACCGGTGTGGAGCTGACCATGATCCTGGCAGGTACAGACCGCGACCGATTGGTCAGTCGGTACGGAGAAAGAATATTGAAAAGGGAGAGTTGAACAACTCTCCCCTTTTGTTACCCTACGGCGGCAGCCGCTGCCTGCATCGGACTGAAAGCCGGCACCAGTGAACTACCCATCAATTGAAGCACCAGGAACACCAGACCGAGTACAGCCACATACAGAGCAAACCATCCCAAAGAAATGCGGTTGATCAGATCCAGCATGAAGCGGATGGCTGCATAACCGGTGATGCCTGCAACGATGATCGCCAGGATCATGGGCACCGGATCAAAAGCTGCGAAGGTACCGTTTTCCAGCGCGTCCTTGCCTTCCAACAGCAGCGAACCGGCAATGGCAGGCGCACTCATCATGAATGAAAACTTGGCGGCCGTCTTGCGATCCAGGCCGGACAGGATGCCTCCTGCAATGGTGGAGCCGGAGCGGCTGATACCGGGCAGAAGCGCAACGGCCTGGAAGCAGCCCATCATCAAAGCGTTGGGATAACCTACTTTGTCCGATGCATGGGTGCGCTTGCTGCTGAAAAGCTCGGTGACCAGCAGCAGCACGGCGGTAATCAGGAAGCTGACGCCCAGGAACCAGCCGGACTCAAAGGCCTCATCAAAGCCGATGACATGCGCGACCAATGCCGGCAAGGAAGCCAGAATCAGCATGACCCACAGCTTATAATGGGTCACAGGATGCCGCAGCATTCCCCACCAATCCTTCCAGAAAACGATGATAATGGGAACGAGTGTGCCTACATGCAGCAGGACTGTCAGCAGCATATAGGCTTTTCCGTTGGTATCCATTTTCATCAGCAGCTCAGCCAGCAGCAGATGACCGCTGGAAGAAATGGGCAGGAACTCCCCCAAGCCCTGGATCAGGCCAAGGATCAACGCCTGAATAAGATTCATAGCAGCATTCTCCTTACGTTTTACTCTTTGGGATTGGGTTCATCGCCAACACACCAGCCGCGAAGCTTGTTGACAGCCCTGGGCACCGCGTCCTGACTGTTTTTCCATGGTTCGTTGGTAAAGCGATAATCGAACTTCTTGATAAACCAGCTGATATCCTCCTGCATGCGCTCCATGTTGGTTTCCATCAGCCTGCAAAGCATTTCCATAAAGGGCCCCACTTCTTTGGCGGGAAGCTCCTGCGGAGCTATTTCCGCAAGGTCAGCCATATGAGGCAGGCAAACACCCTTGCCGGATTCAAACTGCTTCCGGAATTCCTGGTCGTTCTGATAAAGATGGAAAAAAGTATGCAGATAGCGATCCATGTTCTCATCTATGGATTCGCACATCAGGCAGGTGGAGGCCATTGCGCCGATCTTCCGGGCAGCATCGGCAATCTCCTGCTTCGCCTGCTGGCCCTTTTTCACACGTTCCAGCAGACTGGCTTCGGAATAGGCCTTGGCCGCTTTTCGCAGGGTACTCATGGACTCGTCCAGCCGTTCACGGGTGCGGTTGTTATGGGATTCCAGCATCAATGCGTGTCCAAGACGATTGCTCATGGTAAAGAGCATGGCATGATGGGCACGGCAGAAGCCCTTCTCGTTCACCTGAATGCGGGTATCCGGTTCCATAACAGAGGCACCCAGGTAACGTTCGGCTTCTCCAAGCTCCGTCTTGCGCTTCAGCGCGCAGAAGAGGCATTCTCCATTCAGCTTCATGCTGTCCCATACGGGGATCGTATCAATATGATACCGCATCAGGCATCCTCCTTCTCGTCAGCGATTTCTTTGCGTACTGTACCCGTCAGCTGCCGCTCAAGGTCATTCATGACGGAGAGCAATTGGTCCGTTTCCTGCTGCATAACATCGGCAGCCAGGCCATCCGGAGGCGGCGTCACGGTGATGGGCTCCCCAATGATCATCCGAAACCGCTTTCCGAAGAAATAATGGTAAACGCCATTATGATAGATTGGAAGGATACGTGCGCCGGAAGCAGCCGCCAGCATGACCGTTCCCTGCTTGAAGGGGCGTACAACTTTGGCGCGGTTACACTTTCCCTCTGGGAAGATCATGATATGCGTCCCGTTCCGAAGGTATTTGCGGCTCTCCCTGGCCCAGGCCAAACTGAAGTGTTCCCGGTCAATGGCGATCGCCGGCATATAGCTCATAAACCATTTCAGCGCCGGGCTCTTATCCTGCAGGTCTTTGGCTGTCAGGGCGATCAGCTGCGGCCAGTGAAGCATGGAGAAGATGACTGCCGCATCCATGCCGCGCACATGGTTGCTGATGATGATCTGCGGCTCCGCCAGGGCCTCCTGTCGGGCTTTCTCACTGGCATAGGTAACCTTTGGCCTGAAAGCAAGCTTGCAAAGTCCGCACAGCACATGCTGCAGAAGCCAGGCAAAGGCATTGTGAAGCTTCTTCCTCATGCTTTCAACCTCTTCACGGCACTGCTGCTCTTGCCCAAAGCCAGTGCGTCGATCGCTGCGGCGACACCGTCCTCTGCGTTGGAGGACGTTTGCCAGCCGGCAGAGGCTAACGTATGGGCAGTGGCGTTTCCCATAGCCACGCCGCAGCCGGCTGCCTGCAGCATGGGAATATCATTGTCATTATCACCGATGGCCATGACTTCTTCCATGGGGATGCCCAGCCGCTATGCCAGTTTGCGGAGTGCCAGCCCTTTATAGACGCCATAGGGATTGATTTCCAGGTTGCCGATCCAACTGGAGGTGATCTCCAGTTGCGGGAGCGCAGCTTCGATCTCTTTCCGAAGGACAGGAAGCACCGTAAGATCCTCCCGTACACAAGCAACCAGCTTATAAACACCGGTTTGGCATAGCGCCTCTACCTGTCCGGCGCTGCCCGTTACCGTTATACCGGCCCCTTCGCGATCCAGCCACGTTCCCCATTTCCAAAACTCATCCGTCACCGGTTCCCGGTTCAGGACCAGGTGACGGGCTCCGAAAAGGCCCAGATCGACCGGATACCGATCGGCAATCTCCCACAATTGTGAAGCATCGGAAGCGGATAAAGGGAAGCTCTCCTCTATCCCGCCCAGGGGTTCCAGCTGACAGCACCCACCATTAAGAGATAGAATATGCATCGGAAGACCGAGATCCACAGCAAAGAAGCCAACATCATTGGGCATCCGGCCGGAGCTGAGGCAAAGGTGAATGCCCGCAGCATGGGCTTCTTTTAAGGCACGCTGACACTCTTCGGTAATGGTGGCCGGTTGCCCGGGCCGGTGCGGCGCAAGCAGCGTACCGTCCATATCCATGGCGATCAGCCGGATAGGTGCTGACATAAGTGGCTTCTCCTTTTTCAGAATGGGCAGGGCGCCGTAAAGGTTCTGCCGTCCAGCGCAGGCAAAGCGCCGCCGGTATCCAAGGTAAGCTCCGCGGCACAGAGCATTAAGCGCCGGGCGTGCTGCTGACGGTTGAACAGATAGTCGCCATACACATCGTCTCCCAGCAGCGGGTGCCCCAAAGCCGCCATATGTGCCCGGATCTGATGGGTCCTGCCCGTGATCAGATGAACCTTCAGCCGGCTCACCGGTCCTGCCTGCAGCGTCTAGTAGGCTGTAACGATCGCTCTCGCGTTGGAAGAAGGATGATCAAGGATCGTGACCCTGGCTGCTTCGGCATCCTTCACAAGCCATGCGTGACAGGTGGCGGCTGCCGGCTTGGGCTGACCGCGTACCAGACACAGGTAACGCTTATCCATGGTCCGTTCTTTGAAGGCCTGTGTCAGGATCGTTTCTGCGTGTTGATTTTTCGCAAGTACCACCAGGCCGCAGGTCTTATTATCCAAACGGTGACAAGCCACAGGCAGGAATGAATGCTCAGTTCCGACGTGACGTGCCGCAAGCTCCGTTAAGCTGATGTCCCCGGGAATGTCCGGTACCGTACTGATCCCGGCAGGTTTATTGACGATGAGTACGTCCTCATCTTCATAAATGATTTGCAAGGCCGGCGCCTGCTGTTCCATGCAGTAGACCTGCACCAGCTGTCCCTCATGGACCCGAACGTCCGCCTTTACACGCTTTCCATCCAGCTTGACGTCCCGATGCTCAAAGACCGAACGCAGCTCATTGGGCCCAAGCTCCGGCAGGAAACGATGCACAAAGGCGTCAATGCGCTTGCCTTCCGCGGTGGCATCCACTCTTCTCTCGTGACAAGCCATTACTGTATCACCCCTGAACGCAGCGTGGACCATCTCGGAATGCCATCCAACAAATGGTGCAGGCCGACCAGCATCTGCTGCGAAGGCAAAACGCTCAGCAAGGAGGAGAGCACGTTCTGCAGCTCCTCAAAGCGGACGCCCTGCTTGCAAAGCATCACCAGATCGGTAACGGCCTCCTCCTCGCTGATGTCAGGCCTCACCGCCATCTGCAGCAAGCCATACATCATGTCATACAGAGGACGTTCTTCCGGCAGGATGCCCTCGGCGGACATATAGAAGCGTTCATCCTCAGACTGGGCTTCCCAGCCGTGATGGTTGAAATTCATATGCAAGGGATCCGCGACGCCCGGATGCATCAACAACAGGCGGTGATCCGGAAGATAAGTGTAGTCATAGGAGGCAAGAAGAAAGCGTTTAGCCAAAGAAGGATCATTGGCATAAGTATCCTTCAGCACCTCATCGCACAGTGCAAGAAGCGGCTGCTCGGCCAGCAAAACACCATGAATATACAAAACGCTTTGAATCCTGGTACACAGCTGAACCAGCTTTCCGCGCACCTCCCGGTGCTCCTCGCTGCTCAGAATATGTGTCAGCGGCGCAAGAACAGCCAAAGGAAGATGCAGCAGCATCTGCTCATTTTCACGGGACAGGTAACACCAAAGGCGCCGAATAAGGGTCTACGCCGCATCATAATCCTCGGGATCATTCAGCGGCATGGTTCCGCCCTGCATGATCAAACGGCCAAGCAACTGCTCCTCCGGCCAGGAAAGAAGAGCGGATTCCGCGGGCAGATTGATCATTACCTTTGTCTGGAGCTCCCGCACGGTATACATCCGCTGCAGCGCGGGGTGCTCCATCCCTTCCAAAGAAATACTCCAAAGATCAGCGGCATCCAGATCAGTGCAACCCGAAAAGAGGCCGACGGCAGGAAAGGCTGCCAGCCTCTTTTCACAAGCTTCCAGCTGTCGGGTGCGGAGCACACTCATGGTTTTATCCACCCAATCCAGCTTCTGAATATTGCTTTCCCGGAGCATTTTTCCTCCTTTGATGCTGTCAACAAAAGGGCGGAGCGCAGGCTATGCACCAAACGCTCCGCGCCATGTTTATTCTTTCCTGAAATCAGGACAGCTTCACGACCCAATGATTCTCATCGGGCAGACGGCCATACTGGATGCCGGTCAGGGTGTCATACAACTTCTGGCTGACAGCACCGATGTCACCGTTACCCACGGTCAGCTTTTCGCCGTCCATGCAGAGCTCACCCACAGGGCTGATAACCGCGGCGGTGCCGGTACCGAAAGCCTCGGTCAGCTTGCCGCTCTTGATATCCGCGAAGATATCGGCGATGGCTAGGCGCTTCTCCTCCACCTCATAACCCAGCTGACGGGCCAGGGTCAGGATGGAGTTGCGGGTAATGCCGGGCAGGATGGAGCCATTCAGCTCAGGGGTCACGATCTTGTTGCCATAGGCGAACATCATGTTCATGGAGCCAACTTCTTCCACATACTTGCGCTCCACGCCGTCCAGCCACAGCACTTGGGCGTAACCCTTCTTGGCGGCTTCCTCACCGGCCAGGATAGAGGCAGCATAGTTGCCGGCGCACTTGGTGAAGCCGGTACCGCCGCGTACAGCACGCACGTACTCATCCTCAACATAAATGCCGACGGGCTTCAGGCCTTCCGCGTAGTAAGCACCGACAGGGCTCAGAATGATGAAGAACAGATACTTCTTAGCAGCATGAACGCCCAACTGTGCATCCAGGGAGATCATGGTCGGACGGATGTACAGGCTGGTGCCTTCCTGATGGGGCACCCAGTCAGCTTCCAGCTTCACCAGCTGCTTCAGGCCTTCCAGGGCGGTCTCCTCGTCCAGGTCAGGCATACCCATACGGCGGGCGCTGCGGGTCATACGGGCCAGATTGTCCGCGGGGCGGAACAGCTGCAGGCCGCCATCGGCACGACGGTAGCACTTGGAGCCTTCAAAAATGGCCTGACCATAGTGGAACACCATGGAAGCGGGATCCATGGGGAAGTTGCCATAAGGCACGATGCGGGCATCATACCAGCCACGGCCGGCCTCATAATTCATCAGGAACATGTGATCCGTAAAGATCCGGCCAAAGCCCAGCTTGCTTTCGTCCTGAGGCTTTGCCTTGGGGGTCTGCGTCAACGTAATGCTGATCGGCTGCATTTTAATCTACCTTCCTTTTTCTGGGTTCATTCATGCCGCTTGCGCGACAAAAGTCACACAAAAAAGTGCATACCACTATTATACTTTTGCTGTCTCTTCTGTCAAGGGGGCAACTCCCCTGCAGGGATTGTATTTCTCATGTTTTCTTATGAAAATGTCCTCCCTGAACAGGGAGGAACATCTTCATTCCTTTTATTTAGTCAGCACCTTGTTGACGGCATCCACTACAGCCTGGCTGGTGAAGGTGGCGCCGGTGCAGGCGTCGATGTTTTCACCCAGGGTAAAGGGCCCGGACTTGCCGATGAACTGGCTTGTGAAAGTCTCTGCCTCGCAGACCTTGCCAATGCCCATCTGCTGGGTGCTGGCGTCCACGGTCAAGGTGGCCACGGTGCCGTCCTCGTTCAGGGTGACGATCACCTTCACAGGGTCATTGTCATAGCCGGGGGCGCTGGCCTTCAGCTCATTGCTTGCAGCTTCCTCGGCGGGAGCGGCTTCGGTCGTCTCTTCCGCAGGCAGCACTTTGTTGACAGCGGTCACAACAGCCTGGCTGGTGAAGGTGGCGCCGGTGCAGGCATCAATGTTCTCACCCAAGGTAAAGGGGCCGGACTTGCCGATGAACTGGCTTGTGAAAGTCTCTGCCTCGCAGACCTTGCCGATGCCCATCTGCTGGGTGCTGGCGTCTACGGTCAGGGTAGCAACGGTGCCGTCCTCGTTCAGGGTGACGACCACCTTGACGGGATCATTGTCATAGCCGGGGGCGCTGGCCTTTAACTCGTTGCTTACAGCTTCCTCGGCGGGAGCGGCTTCGGTCGTTTCTTCCGTGGGCAGCACTTTGTTGACGGCGGTCACAACAGCTTGGCTGGTGAAGGTGGCACCGGTGCAGGCGTCGATGTTTTCGCCCAGGGTAAAGGGGCCGGACTTGCCGATGAACTGGCTGGTGAAGGCTTCCGCTTCGCAGACCTTGCCGATGCCCATCTGCTGGGTGCTGGCGTCTACGGTCAAGGTAGCCACGGTGCCGTCCTCGTTCAGGGTGACAACCACCTTGACGGGGTCGTTGTCATAGCCGGGAGCGCTGGCCTTCAGCTCTTCAGCATTGGAAGAAGCAGCAGGTGCATTCTCCGCTGCAGCTTCGGCAGGGACAACTTCAGCGCTGACCACTTCGCCGTTTACCACGGTCATGGCAACGGAAACCGTACCATCCTGGGTAGTGACCGTTTCCAGCAGCTGAGCGATCACGGGGCTCACGGTCTCGGCGGTCTCTTCCGCTTCATAGGGAACCGCGCTGTTCATGGCCGCTTCCACAGCATCGGAGGTAATGGTAGCGCCACTCAAGCCGTCCACGTCCACGGGCAGCGTCTTTCCGATAAAGGAGGACAGATAGGCCTCATCTTCAGCGCAGCGCTGACCGAAGCCTGCCGTCTGCGTGCTGGCATCGACCTTCACATTCGCGATGGCACAATTATCATCCAGGGTGAAGGTCACAACGACTTCCCCGCCGCCAAAGCCTTCGGCTGTACCGCGCATGGTGCTGCCGGGTACAAGACTGGAGGTATCCACAGCCGCGTCTGCTGCTGCCTTTGCGCCAAAGGAGATCAGCGGGCTGTCCGCCACCTCATGGCCAAGGGCAACCTCAGCAATGCAGCGCAGTGCTTCATTAGTTGCGTTCAACACGGCGGTAGAGGTAACCGTGGCGCCGGACAGCTTTTCGAAGGTGCCGCCGTTCACAGCATCCAGGCCGACAAACTGCTCCTCAAATTCGGGCTCCTGCGCGCGGGAACCGAAGCCGGCACTCTCAGCGAAATTGGTATCACCGATGACGCAGCCGGTGACCGTACCATTGGTATCCACACCCAAGGTGACGGCCACCTGTCCGCCATAGCCCTTCTTGGACGCAGTAACACAGTAACCGATCACATTACCCTGAGCATCCACGGCCTTGTACAGGCTGGAGATGTCATAGTCATCCAGCCCTTCCGTCACCTGCTCATAGCTGCCGCCTTCCGGCACTTCCATCACTTCGCCGAAAGCCGCCTTCAAGGAAGCCATCTGATGCTCGGCGATCGGTCCGGCAGTGATTGCGTTGGTCACCGCAAGAACCAGCGCAGCCACCAGAGCAATCAATGCCAGCACCACATAAGCCGGCAGCGTTTTCTTGGTAGAACCCTGCATGTTTGTTTCCTCCCCAAACTTATCGGATTTCCTCAACCTAATCGAATTCGTTAATCGTTATCCAGATAACTGACAAGCTGATATTTTTCCGCAAAGCCTTCCGTCAGGTACATTTGACGGTCCGCGGTGATCAGGAGCCCGTCCAGCCCCTGATCGTTCAGCAGCTGCAGACCGGACTCAATACCCATAACCATCACAGCGGTAGCCAATGCATCACAGATCATACTGTCTTCGGAAATGACTGTTACCGAAACCAAGCCGGTATCCGCAGGCAGACCCGTTTCAGGATTCAGAATATGATGGTACCGGATGCCGTCCTTGTAGAAATAACGTTGGTAAACGCCGCTGGTAACCACCGATCCCTTGGTAAGCTGAAGAACAGCGGCATAGCCGGTATTGGGATTATCGGGATCCTGAATAGCGACCTTCCAGAGGGACCCATCCGGCTTGCTGCCGGTAACATACACATTGCCGCCCAGACTAATGGCAGCACCCAAACACCGATTTTCACACAGAGCAGCCACCTGATTGGCGATCCATCCCTTGGCAATGCCTCCGAGATCAATGGAGTAACCGGGAGACAATACAACGGTATTGGGTTCTTCCAGCGTCAGTTGTGTATCATCCACTTTGGCTACGGCTGCGTTGCGCAGTGCTTCGGAAGGCACCACCGCAGTGTTTCCGCTGAAGTCCCATATTGAGGTTAACGCACCGATGGTCAGGCAGAATGCACCGCCGCTTACTGCATTGTAAGCCTTTCCGCTTTGCAGAATGGACCAGGTTTCCGGATCCACCGTCACCGGCTCGCCGTCAGAGGTATTGATACGGGCTACATCACTGGTGGAGATCGTTTTGCTCAGAAGATTCTCCTCACGCTGACAAAGCGTCCAGATATCCTGGAGCAGGGTGTCATCCGCACCATACAAGGTAATGGAAACGACCGTATCAAAGTAAAAGCCGATGCCGGAGCTTTTCTCTGTGGAAGCTTCCGGCTTGATCGTAAGATTCAGGGAGGCTTCATCGTCCTCGAAGGTACTGTCCGCAGCGGCATACGGCATGCCGTTCATCCAACTCAAAGCCACGATCATGCATAGGCCATACAGAAGCATTTGTTTGATGCCATGAAAGCTCATGAGGTTGCTCATCACTTTCCTTCTGTCTTGGGATACCGCATGATTATACCACTTGCGGAAAAGCACTGTCAACGGGAAAACGCTACGTTCAAGGTTTTTAATGTTTGTTTTCATAGCCAAGGTTGCGGAGATCCTCCACTCGGTTCCGCCAGTCATCGCGAACCTTGACCCACAGCTTCAGGTTCACATGCAGACCCAGCAGCTTTTCGATGTCTTCCCGGGCCTCAGATCCGATCTGACGCAGCATGGATCCTTGCTTGCCGATGATGATGCCCTTGTGGGCCTCACGCTCACAGTAGATGGTGGCATGGATCTCCATGAAGTCATCGCTTTCCTTGTTCATGGCCATCATTTCCACACCGATGCCATGCGGGACCTCATCCCGGAGATGAAGCAGTGCCTTTTCACGGATCATCTCAGCGCAGATCAACCGCTCCGGCTGGTCGGTAATCATGTCATCCGGGAAATACTTCGGACCAATCGGCAGCAGCTTGACCATGGCAGCCTCCAGCTCCGGCAGACCATCCTTTGTGGCAGCACTGACGGGGATGATGGCGTCGTACCCACTGTCCGCAAAGGAAGCAATGATCCCCAGCAGCTTTTCCCTGGGCAGCAGATCGATCTTGTTGATAGCCAGGATCTTCGGTACCTTCTTCCCGGCCATCTCCGCAACGATCTTCCGGTCGTTTTCTCCGATCTGGGATGCGTCCACCAGCACCAGCACACAGTCCATGCCATCCATCGCGTCATGAACGGACTGCATCATGTATTCACCCAGCTTCGTCCGAGGATGATGGATGCCGGGTGTATCCAGGAAAACGATCTGATACTCCGCCTGGGTCAGTACGCCCATGATACGGTTGCGGGTCGTTTGAGGACGGTTGCTGACGATCGCGATCTTCTCTCCGATCATGGCGTTCATCAGCGTGGATTTACCCACATTTGGCCGACCGACAATGGTCACAAAGCCCGAGCGAAAAGCGGTCTGTTTTTCATTCATAAGTCTTTATAGCTCAACTTTCTTTGGTTGGATTCAGGCTCCGCCCAGCTCTTTGGGGCCGAAGCCGTAAGGCAGCAATTGGGAAAGAGGTGCTTCAGCCACCTGACCGTCCCAGGTTACGATCACCCGGATCTCAGGTGCAAATTCGTTCAGCACCTGCCTGCATGCACCGCAGGGCCAGGGCGCGCTTCCTTCGGCGGCAATCGCGATCGTGGTAAATGAACGCTCGCCTTCACTGACTGCCTTGAAGACTGCCGTACGTTCAGCACAATTGGTCAGCCCGAAGGACGCATTTTCGATATTGCATCCCTGGAAGATCCGTCCATTGGCACACAGCAGTGCGGCACCTACCCTGTATTTGGAATAGGGCGCATAGCTCTTTTCCCGGGCGTCTCTGGCAAGGGCAAGCAGGGTTTCATCGCTGATCCCCGCATCCGTTTCACGTTTCAGCCCAACAGAGGACAGGATCCGTTCTTCCATGGTGCGCATCACTGCTTTCTCATCTTCCTGCATATGGTCGTAGCCCATCAGGTGGCAGAGGCCATGCACCAGCAGATAGGCAGCCTCCCGTTGTTCGGAATGGCCATACTCCTGCGCCTGTTGACGGATATGATCCACCGAAATGATCAGGTCGCCGAGCATACAGGCGTTCAGCTCGTCATCATAGGCCTCGGAAAGCAGAGAGGGCGTCTGGCCGGCGGTCTTCCCCTTGGGGTATTGCAGCGTGGGAAAGGACAAAACATCCGTTGCACGATCCACCTGGCGATACTCACGGTTGATGACATGGATCGCATCGTCATCACAGAGGCGGACGCAGACCGCACAGCGCTTCCGGATCCCTTCTGCCTGAACGGCATAATCAGCGGCCATCTGCATCAATGCGGTCAGAGAGGGCTCGACCGGAACATCGACGGTCCATTGCAGAATCATTTGCTCTCCCCCTTCGGATCATCATCGGCAGCGGGCTGATCCTCATTTTCCACGGGGTTCGTGCGTGCCGGCACCTCCACCTTGGGGTACTCGATCCGCTCGTGGAAAACGCCATTCAGCACAGTACAGAATGCCTCGCAGATCTGCTCGATATCCCGCAGGGTCAGCGGAGCGTGGTCCAGCTGATTGTCGGCCAGCTTTCCTCGAACGAGTTTCTGGATAAATTCACGGATGGCCTGAGGCGTCTTGTCTGGCATGGAGCGCACAGCCGCTTCCACCGTGTCCGCCAGCATCACAATGGCGGCTTCCTTGGTGGTGGGCCGTCTGCCGTCATACCGGAAATCGTCGATGTTGACCGGCTTGCCGTCCGCCTGCTGCAGTGCCTTGTGGTAGAAGAACATCACCGGCGTATCTCCGTGATGCTCCAGAATAATGTCCTGAATTTCCGGCGGCAGATGATGCTTCTGGGCCAGCATGACACCGTCACGGGTATGAGCGGTCACAATGGCCGCGGAAACATAAGGGTCGGTGGAGTCGTGCATATTCTCGCCGATCTGATTTTCCTTGAAGTACAGCGGACGCTTCAGCTTACCCACATCATGGAAATAGGCACCCGTCCGGCAAAGGAAAGGATTGGCGCCGATCCGCTCCGCAGCAGCCTCTGCCAGATTGGCCACAATGATGGAGTGATGATAGGTGCCGGGGGCCTCGATCAACAGACGCCGAAGCAGCGGCTGATTGGGGTTGGCCAGCTCCATCAGTTTGCTGGGGGTGGCCAGGTTGAAGGAGCCTTCAAAAACAGGCTGCATACCCAAGGCCAGTACGCCGCTTATCACAGCGCCGGTCATGCTCCAGATGACATTGGACAACAGATTGCTGGTATCCACAGAGGTCATCACACCGATGGCCACCATGGTCAGCGCGTTGGTTACAGCTACCAGCAAGCCGCACAGCACCACACGCATCCTTTGGGGACGGTACTTCAGGAAGAAGACGGAAACAATGTTGCCCGTCAGGCCAACCATTAGGAGAATGACCATCTCAGAGGAGTTGCTGTAGCTTCCGCCGATGGCCAGACCACCCACGAGCATGGAAAGCGCAATGCCGGCAGGAAGGCTGTCCGCCCATCCGAGCAGCGCCGTCAACAGCATGGCACCCATGGCAACAGGTGCCATATAAAGGCTGTTCACCGCCTGCAGCACCACACACACGCCCATGTTGACGACCATGACCAGCATGACCACACTGGTCCTGCGGATATCATGGAACAGCAGACGATGGGTCAACATCTGGAGCAGCATGAACATAGCCATACAGAGCGCAACCAGCAGCGCACCGCCCAAATAGATGGACAGGTCATATTCGGTATTTTCCACCAGGCCCAGGCTGATCAGCATCTGATATTGACTGGCAGTCACCACTTCGCCTTCGCGGACAATGTTCTGGCCCTGCAGATAGACTACCGGTTCAACGCCTTCAATGGCCTTAGCCTGCGCTGCCTCGGTGGAGGCCTGATCAATGACCATGTTCGGCTTGACACAGGCACGCAGCACTGCAGGCACGATATTCTGCATCAGGGTAAGCTGTACACTGTAGCCGCAGATCTGCTTGATGGTGTCAATAGCGGCATTGACCTGACCTTCACGGATCGTGCTGTTCATGGCATTTTCCACAGCGATGGTCACTGTGTTGACCATGGTCTCAAAATCCGCCGTATCGGTACGTAGCAGTGTGGTTGCCTGGTAACGGGACAAACTGATCCCTGTAACCAACGCCTGGGCGTTGCTGATCTATTCATCAGTGTAGGTATGGCTGCGGAGCGTCTCTTCGGTGTCATCCGGACTGCGCAGGGTCAAACCATAAAGCTGGACATTGTGCAACTCATCAAACAAGGAACGCAGTGCTGCCATGGTTTCATCCGAGGCGCCCTCCTACAGGTGGTAGGTAGGCTCCACTGCGGCAGCGGCCGCTTTCCGGCGTTCCTCTGTGGTGACCTCATCCACCACATCACGGGAAGCGCTGATCGTCTGTCTGGAAATGGAACCCACCTCCAGATCATAGCGTTCCGGCGCGATGGCTGTCCAGAACATGGCGCAGATGAGCAATCCGCCAAAGAGGATGATGGCGGCACAGCGAGCCTGTACAGACCGGAACCAGGCACGGAGCTTTCCATTCTTGTGCTTTCCGATTCTGCCATCTTTTCTTTTACGCATGCTTAGGGCACCTTCTTCCCCTGATAGTAAGCATCATAAGCCTGAACGATCTGCTGGACCAGTTCATGGCGAACCACATCCAGATGTGTCAGATGGACCATGCCAATGGTCGGAATGCCTGACAAAACCTCCACCGCTTCGCTGAGTCCGGATTTCTTTCCCGGCGGAAGATCGGTCTGCGTCACATCGCCGGTGACCACCACCCGGCTTCCCGCACCGATCCTCGTCAGGAACATCCGCATTTGCTCCGAGGTCGTATTCTGTGCTTCATCCAGAATGATAAAGGAATCGGACAGCGTCCGTCCGCGCATATAAGCCAGCGGCGCCACCTATACAATGCCTCTTTCCAGCAGCTTCTGATAGGAGTCCACACCCATAAAGTCATAAAGTGCGTCGTAGAGCGGGCGCAGATAGGGATCGACCTTCTGGGTCAGGTCACCCGGAAGAAAGCCCAGCTTCTCTCCCGCTTCCACAGCCGGCCTGGTCAGCACGATCCGCTCGATCTCCTTGTTTTTCAAGGCAACCACGGCGAGCGCCATGGCCAGATAAGTTTTGCCGGTTCCGGCGGGGCCGATGGCAAAGGTCAGCTCATGATCCCGGATGGATTGTACATACTCCTGCTGACCGAGCGTTTTGCAGCGGATCTGCTTACCGCGGTGAGTGATCGCGACCACGCTGCGCAGGATCTCATCGATCATATCCACCTTGCCTTCACGGGCCAGGGCAATGGCATAACGCACACGGCTGCGGTCCACCAAGTCCCCGCGGCTGATCATTTCCAGCAGCTTGCCGATCACACTTTCGACAAGCCCAACGTTCTCAGCATCGCCGGTAAGCTGCAGATCGGAGCCCCGTAAGGAAATCGTGACACCACATTCCTGTTGGAGCAGCGCAATATTCTGGTCGTTCAGTCCGAACAGGGACATGTACGCGTCCATGGAGCGCTCATCCAGCGAAACCTTTCTTGTTTGTGCCAATCAGGGATTCCTTCCTTTCCTGCTCAAACTGCCTTGTGGGGCTCCGGGGCAGCCTTCCGGAGGTTTCACAGGTATAATACCCCATCCTTAATAATACCTTTTCATACAGGCTTTGTCAATCCCTGTCAGTTTCTCGCGATGCGCTGCAGCTTCTCTCCGTACTAAGATAAGGCGATGTGCTCAACCGCTTTCCGTTCCTCCGCCAGCTCTGGATCGCTTCGCAGCCGCTTCATACACTGTGCAGCCTCCTCCAATAAACGAACGTCACCGTTGAGCAATACATCGCTGATGACTTCGCCGGATTGTCGGGTGCCCATCAGATCTCCCGGGCCGCGCAGCTCCAGGTCCTTCTGCGCCACGACGAAACCATCATTGGTTTGCGTCAGGATCCTTAAACGCTGCGTTTCTTTGCCGCTGCAGACCAGGAAGCACCAGCTTTCTTCCTGTCCACGGCCAACGCGTCCACGCAACTGGTGCAGTTGACTGAGTCCGAACCGTTCGGCGTTCTCCACGACCATGACGGTGGCATTCGGCACATTCACGCCCACCTCAATGACCGTGGTAGATACCAATACATCCAACTCTCCGCGCGAGAAAGCATTCAGAACAGCAGCTTTTTCCTCAGATTTCTGCTTTCCCCAGGTCAAGCCCACCCGGAGCCCTGCAAGCTCTCCGCTCAGGAGCGATTCATATGTAGCTTTGGCTGAGCGGACTTCATCCATCTGTTCACTGTCCTCTACCAGCGGACAAACGATATACGCTTGTCTTCCTGCATGGATCTGATCCCGCAGGAAGACATACATCGCGCTGCGCTTTTCTTCGGGAACAGTGCGCGTCTTTATCGGCTTTCTGCCGGGCGGCAGCTCATCCACCACGGAAATGCTCAAGTCTCCGTAGAGGATCAGGGCCAGCGTGCGCGGAATAGGGGTGGCGCTCATCACCAGCACATGCGGCATGACGCCCTCGCTCTCCCCTTTTTCCTGCAGCATGGAGCGCTGTCTCACGCCAAACCGGTGCTGCTCATCTGTGATCACCAGTCCCAGTCGGGCATACGCAACGCCCTATGAGATAAGCGCGTGGGTACCGATAGCGATCTGGATAGAACCATCCGCCAGGCCGGCGAGGATCTCCTTCCGCTCTTTGGATTTGGTTGCGCCGATCAGCAGTCTGCAATGGATACCCAGAGGCTCCAGCAACTGCCGCGCGGTGTCATAATGCTGTCTTGCCAGAATTTCCGTGGGCGCCATGAAAGCACATTGATAGGCTTGGCTGCAAACCAGGACCATCGCGCCAAAGGCAAGCGCTGTTTTACCGCAGCCCACGTCCCCCTGAACCAGCCGACTCATGGCAAACGGCCGCCCAAGGTCTTCAGCGATCTACCGTAATACCCGTTGCTGTGCTCCGGTCGGCGGAAAGGGTAAGCTCTGCCAGAAGGCTTGCAGCGCGTCCTCTGCGCAGGGAATCGCATACCCCGGAGTACCGGCCTGCCGCATCAGACCGATGGCTGCCTGGTACATCAGCATTTCCTCAAAGGAAAGCCTTCTGCGGGCCATTTGCAGTGCTTCCATGCTGTCAGGGAAATGCGCCTGCCGGATGGCAAAATTTCGTTCACAGAGACCATAACGTAATCTCAAAGAGGACGGCAGCGTCTATGGGCAGCAATCATCCACTTCCTACAGTGCTTTCATCATCATTGTGCGGAAGCTCTTGGCCGGGATACCGGGGATCGCTTTGTAAACCGGGAGAAGACAGCGCTCCGTTACCATTGCGCCGTTCTGAAGTGTCCGCTGCCCATTACGGAACACGACATTACCATAAAGCGTGAGTTCTTGATCGATGGGGAGCTGTTGCATCATCCAAGGCTGGTTGTACCATACAAGGGGAAGCTTCCCGCTCTCGTCTACCAGAGCTGCGGTTACCTTGACCAGTCCGTTAAACCGGCTGAGCTTGGGCGGCTGCAGCAGCTTACCGCAGACAAGGACTGCCCCATCCATAGCTTCAGCACAGGAAGTAAGCCTGGTACGGTCTTCATACTTTAAAGGCAGACACAATAATAAATCGCGCAATGAGCTGATGCCCATTGCGCTAAGTGCTTGCAGCCTGGCAGGTCCAATGCCCTTCATGGCGGAAAGCTACATCATAATATACTTACTCCACGGAAATCAGGTAATAATACAGGGGCTGGCCGCCTCTGTGGCATTCCACGTCGCAGTTATCATAGGCCGCGGCAATTTCGGCAGTCAACGCCTCGGCGTCTGCCTCCGTAGTATCCGCACCATAATAGACACTGATCAGTTCATCGTCCTCGGTAACGATGGACTTCATCATCTCAATGACTACATCGTGTACGGAGGCACCGGCAAAGCTGATCTGCCCATTGCTCAAGCCGATATAATCGCCCTGCTTGATCTGCACGCCATTGTACTCACTGTCGCGCACAGCATAGGTGACCGTACCCGTCTTTACATGCTCAGCAGCCTCAGTCATCACGGTCACATTTTCTTCCGCGCTGGCTTCAGGCTGGAAGGCAACTGCAGCACCGATACCCATGGCTACATTCTTGGTGGGAATGACAAATACATTCTTTTCGGAAAGCTTGGCCGCCTGCTGTGCCGCCATCACCACGTTGCCGTTGTTGGGATAGACAAACACATTTTTCGCATTTACGGAGTTGATAGCCTGCAGGATATCATCGATGGAGGGATTCATGGTCTGGCCGCCTTCAACGATGCAATCCACCGTCAAATCGCGGAAGATCTGGCTGAAGCCGTCACCCAGGCTTACAGCCACCATACCGAATTCCTTCTCAGGTTCCTTCGGCGCAGCAGCCTCTTCGGCCTTCTTCTCGGCTTCTTCCTTTGCCCGTTTCATTTCACGCAGATTGTTGATCTTGAGATCGGTCAGTTCACCGAGTTCCACACCGTATTCCAAAGCGCTGCCGGGATGATCGGTATGTACATGGACTTTGATCTCATTCACATCGCCGGTCACCTTCACATGATCACCCATGCGCTTCAGGCGGCGGCGGAAGGAATCGATATCCGTATCAGTGCAGTCCTCCGCCACATGACGGATGGTAAATTCGGTGCAGTAGGTGAATACCAGCTCACCGCTGCCGTCACAGGCGTTTTCCTGCTCCGCGGCGCCTACTTCACCTTCCAGATTGCCGGCCACGGCACTGATCTCCTCACCGCGCAGCGCAGCAGCATAACCGGCATAGATAAACAGCAGACCACGTCCGCCGGAGTCTACCACATTTGCCTGCTTCAGGGCGGGAAGCATCTCGGTCGTGCGCTTCAGAATGGCCTCACCGCTGCGCAGGATCACCGTGAACAGGGCATCGAAATCATCCGGAGCAGCGGCAGCCTGCTTGATGGCATCCTCTGCCATGACACGGGCTACCGTCAGGATCGTGCCTTCCTTAGGCTTCATGACAGCCTTATAGGCCATTTCGGAGCCTTTCTTCATGGCCTCTGCAAACTGCACAGGGGTGATCTTTTCCACGCCATTCAGTGCCTTCGCAAAGCCACGAAGCAGCTGGGAGGTGATCACACCGGAGTTGCCTCTCGCGCCGCGAAGCGCACCCTTCGAAAGGGCAGCAGCAGCCTCATCGGCACGGATAAATTCCTTGCTGTTGATCTCGCGGATCGCGCTCTGCATGGTCAAAGACATATTGGTGCCGGTATCACCATCAGGTACCGGGAAGACATTCAGCGCATCCACCAGCTCCCGATTCATCTCGAGCAGCTGGCTGCCGGCCATTGCCATTTCGCGAAGCAGAAGGCCGTCGATTGTTGTATGTTGAATCAAGGGATCATTCCTCCGTTATTTCATACAGTCAGGACGTCTCCGCTTACACACGGATGCCTTCTACTGAAACATTCACCTTGCGAACCTTGACACCAGCCATGCTTTCCAGCTTATAACGAACGGTGTCAGCGATCGTCTTGCATACTTCCGCGATGGAAATGCCATACTCCACAATGATAAAGAGATCAACATCCAGCTGATCCTCAACATTGCGGATCTGGACTCCCTTGGAGAGGTTCTCGCGGCCAAGCCACTCCACAAACCCATCCTTTGCCCGCTTGGAAGACATGGCAACGATACCGTAGCACTCCAGAGCAGCATAACCGACCAGCTTCAGCAACACTTCATCGGTAATATAAATCGAGCCAACATCATTCGTAATCTTGCATTCCATAGCTGACAGACCTCCTTCTGTTCCTCAGACCGTCGAACAGCCGTCAGAGCATACAGTCCTGCAAACGAAAACTCCTGTTCCGTGGCAGGCATAGGTTTAGTATACAGGATTTGTCGCCATTTATCAAGCTTTTTTTCATGTTCCGACAGTTTTTCCGCAGGAATCTTTCAGGGAAAATGAAAAAGAATCGCCGGAGCGACTCTTATTTCAACTGCAGCAACTCTGCCGGATGGTTCCAGCACAGGTCTTCAGCCCGATCAGTCCCATAATGTTTTTGCAGGAAATCATACACTTGTCCCAGCTTGCAGCATCTGGTATCCACATTATGAGCGTCACTTGCGGCAATGTCGATCAGATCATCATGCAACACACGTTTCACCCATCGGTCACCAAAGAAATCGTGGCTGTGCAGAATAGTGGAACCGTTCATCTGTGTTTTGACCAGATAACGTTCCCGCAGTTCGGCAAGCTTGTCCCCTTCCCGCAAGCAGGCGAAGCGTTCGACGTGGGCGCAAACCATACAAAAGCCTTCGTTCATCAGGTCAGCAGCCGCTCTCTTGATCACATCGTAAGTCACGTCTGGCCAGAACTCGACCAGTACCGTCCAGGTCGCGGCTAGCGTTGGTACTTCTCCGATCTTCAGCCCATGCGGAGTATATTCGCTGTACAGGATCTCTGAACCGGTATATAAACGCAATCCCAGGTCACGCTCCCGGACAATACTGCAAAGGTCATCAAAATGCCGAAGGTACCGATCCATATTCAGCGATGGCCGTCCCGGCGTGATGTGAGATGAGCACACAAGATGCGTCACACCCTCAGAGGCCGCTTTTTCCAACATCCGGATGGACATATCACGATCCCTGGCTCCGTCGTCCACCCCATAAACGACATGATGATGTATATCGCAAATCATTGCTGATCCTGCTTTTTCTGGGCTTCATTTTCCCGTTTATAGTAGCCCTCACTGTAGTGACTGTAATAATAATGGCTCTTGTAATACTGCTTTTCACTCAATGTCTTTACCGTGACCATATCAATGATGATACCCAGGATCGGGCAGCCGGCCTTGCGCATTTGGCGGATAGCCTCCTGCACTTCATGGCGATGGCGTTCACCATATTTGATGACAAGCACAACACCATCACAATACTTAGCGATTTCCGCGGCGTCCACAATGATGCCGATAGGCGGCGTATCCACAAACACATAATCAAAATTCTGATCCAGCACATCCATCATCCTGGAAAAATCCGGAGAATCGATCAGCGGGATTGGAGAGGTTACATCACGCCCGGCGGGAATGATGCAGGCACCCGGATAGTTGGTCTGATAGCACGCCTGATCCAGGTCGCAGAGGCCCGCCAGGAAATGAGCCAGACCGGTCATATTTCCATCTGTCTTCAGGCCGAGGCGTTGAACCGTCATGGAACGGCGCATGTCACAGTCCACAAGAACGCAATTTTTGCCGCGGTTGGCCATATTCAGCAGCAAACGGGCGCACATGGTACTTTTGCCTTCAGAAGCAACACAGCTTGTAATGGCGATCCGTTTAACGTCCTTGCCGGCGAAAGTCAGGTTGGTACAGATGGTATTCATGGATTCCGTGCCACTGTAATCCAGTACAGGTGGCTTGGTAATGATCGCTTCTCTCATTTTGCGGTCTTCCTCCCTGACTTTTTCGCTTTCTTTACATCTTCACCCTGCTCATCATCCGCCTGCATCATCACAGTGCCCAGTGTAGGCAGATGGAAATATTTATCCACATCATCCGCAGTACGCACATAGTCATCCATCAGGTACATCACGACAACAACACCGGCTGCCACAATAAAGCCCAACAGAAAGCCAAGGATCACATTGCGCGTCTTATTGGGAGAAGAAGGCTGGGTAGGCAACAGTGCTTCCTCGAACACGGAAGGCTCAGAGGTATCCATCTTCACGCTGATGAACTCCCGGGCGACCTCAGCATAGGTATTGGCAAGCTGCTGTGCCTCCAAAGGGCTGGTGGATTTAACAGTGATATACAGAATACGGGTATTGGATGGGTTGGTCACGCTGACTTTCTTATCCATCTCTGTATATGTATAGTCCAGACCCAGCCGTTCCATGACCATCTCATGCACATGCCAGTTGCTGAAAACCTCCTGATAATCATTGGCCAGGTAGGTAGACAGCTGCATATCGGAAAGGTTAATGGCAGAGTCCTTGTTGTTCAGTACATACAGCTTGGACGTCGCTTCATAAACAGGCTTGGCAATGACAAAGGAATAGATACCCGCCAGCAGTGCACCGACAAGCGCAGCTGCAAGCAGCCAGTACCAGCGTTCCACGACACGGACAAGCAATGCATAAAGATCAATCTCATCATCTTCAGGCTCTGTCACGGTGCCGATTGCAGTATCCTCGGGATTTACAGGCTCTGTTGTTTTCAGCTTTTTGTCTGCCATTGTTCCCTCCACGGCACTTTGGCCATTGTATTATTTGTCTTCATCGTAGAATGCATCAATGACCCAGCGGATCAGAGCATCCTCGTCGGCGTGAAACTGGGTAAATCCGTCATCACCCTTGGAATAAGTTCCTTCGAGATACTCGATTTCGCCCATAGTATATTTCCAGGCACGGTTGACCTCATTGACCATACGACCGCGGCTCATATTGGTCGTCATCGCTTCGCCCAAGGTGTCATAAAGCTCACCGATGAAGGAAGAATTCTGAGCTATGTTCTCTTTCAGCTTCTGGATAGCTGCGGTCATATAAACCTGCTGGCGTGACATACGCGAGGCGTTTGTACCGTCACCCACATACATACGCGAGCGCACCAGATATTCCGCCTGCTTTCCATGCAGCGTCATGGTGGTGCCCTTGGTCATCGAAGCATCCAGCGAGGAAAAATCCTCCGGAAGCGTTACCGTCACGCCCCCCAAGGCATCATTGAGCACAGCGATGGAGTCCAATCCGATGGAGAGGTACAATTCGATCTCCTCGCCTTGCAGCAGATTGGAAACAGCCTCTACCGTATACTCACAGTTCTATTGCTCATTGCCGCCATAGCAATGGGCAATACAGATGTGCGTAACCCTGGAACCGGCACGCTTACCCAACACGCTGACGGTTGTGATGGAGGTCATGGTATCCCGGTCGATCTGAAGGCGACGAATCGTTTTACTGCTATGGTCAATGACGAATACCATCAGGAAATCGGATTGACCGCCGGAGCGATAGCCGACTCTTTCTTCGTTCTCATCCTGATCATAACCGATCGTCAGCAGTGTCGTCATGCTGCTTTTATGAACATAGGTCTTGCCATCGTATTCGATCCGATCCAATGCGCCGAAATCCAAGCTTGTAGTGTTTCGCCGCTGTTCGGTGCCGGCCGTTTCAAAATGGCGGCCGACAAAGTACCCTCCCACAAGCAAAATTGAAACAAAGAGCAGAATCAAACCTGCTTTCAGCAAAGTGTTCCTTCTCACCTTTCCACCTCATTCCGATTGCAGGTCTAAAGAACAAATAAAATTATACCAAACCTTTCATCTGATTTCAAGTAGTGATATTTTTCTTTAACAAAGGGATCAATCAAACTTCGGCCTTTTCAGACTTGATTCCGTTATTTGTTTTTCTCCTCCATCAAGGGTTTCAGGACCATGCAGGTGCGCGGGGGTAAATACAACTGCAGCCAATTTCCTTGTACTCCGGGAATAAACGCGCTGTGATGCTCATGACCGATCCGCCCATAGCCGTTGTACTTGTCATCGTCGCTGCTCATGACCACTTCATAATCACAGCCCTTGGTAACAGGGATCCGGTATCCCATGAACACACGGGTCGGGTCGAAGTTGAAGACAAACACCAATCCGCCGCGCTCAAAGGCAAGGATGTGGTCGGACTCATGCACCCATTTCAGGTCTGGATACTGCTGGCTGAAGATACTGTTCTCCTTGGCCAGACTGATCATATCCTTATCGAAAGCATACAGCGCACGATATTTCAGTCCCTGGTTGGTCATCAGGCTCCACTGACGGCGGGCGTGCTCATGGCTCCAGCCATTGCCTTCACGCGGAAAATCCACCCATTCCGGATGGCCGAATTCGTTGCCCATGAAGGTCAGATAGCCATCGCCGCCCGCGGCCATCGTCAGGAGCCGTACCATCTTGTGCAGGGAGATGGCGCGATCCACCTCCAGACTGTGATAGTCCCAGTCCATCCGGTCATACATGGCATTGCCGGCCAATCGGTAGATCATCGTCTGGGAGCCCTGCAACGCCTGGTCATGGCATTCCACATAGGACACAGTACGGGCATTGCGGAAGGTCAGCTCGTACCAGATCTGGCCCAGGTTCCAGTCCTCATCCTTGCGCTCCTTGACAAGCTTCATCCACAGGTCTGGATTGCCCAAAGCCAGGCGATAGTCAAAGCCAATGCCGCCGTCCGCGATGGGCTCACACATGCCGGGCATGCCGGACATATCCTCGGCAATGGTCACCGCGTCGGGCTTGACTCCATGCACGACTTCATTGGCGAGCTGCAGATAGGTCACCGCTTCCACATCGGTAGCCATAGTGAAGTAACGGTCCATGGTGAATTCCACGCCAAGGCCGTGGTGATGGTACAGCATGGAGGTCACACCGTCAAACCGGAAGCCATCGAAATGATATTCCGTCAGCCAGAATTTCAGATTGGACAGCAGGAAATGCAGCACCTCCGGCTTGTCATAGTTGAACAACCGGGTACCCCAGGCAGGATGCTCGCCCTTATCGCCGTCGTGGAAGAACTGCCACTTGGTGCCGTCAAATTCATTGATGCCTTCCACCGTGTTCTTGACCGCGTGGGAGTGCACTACATCCAACAAGACACGGATCCCCATATTGTGCGCCGTGTTGACCAGATACTTCAGATCCTCCGGCAGGCCAAAGCGGCTGGAAGCAGCATAGAAGTTGGAGACCTGATAGCCAAAGGAGCCATAGTAGGGATGCTCCATGATGCCCATCAGCTGTACCGTATTGTATCCGGCATCCTTGATATGCGGCAGCACATTGTCCGCAAATTCCCGATAGGTGGCTACGCGCTCATCCTCGCTGGCCATGCCTACATGAGCCTCATAGATCAGGGCAGGCTCGGAAAGGCTGAACTTCTGGTCCGTCCAGGGATAAGCCTTGGTATCATCCCATACCTCGCAGCACCAGTTCCGATTGACGGGGTCTTGCACCATCCTCCTGCCGTAAAGCGGAAGATGCTGGCTCAGTCGGTCGCCGTTCTTGACGATCGTCATCACCTTGCAGCCCTGCCACAGCTTGTCCTCAGGCAGTTCCAGCTCCCAATTGCCGAAGTCGATCCGATGCATCGGCGTATCGGTCTGGTTCCACTGATTGAATTCACCGGTCAGATACAGCTGGTCCGCCGCAGGGGCCCATTCACGATAGATCCAGCCTGTCTTGGTGCGATGAAAGCCAAAGTAGTCGTGTGCATTGGCAAAGTCCACCAGCGATTCCATACTTTTCGACAGCAGCTGTTTTTTCTTTTCCTTGTAATGATCCATGCGGAGGTTCAGGTCGCTCTCATAAGGTTTGAGTTCAGGGAAACGCTCAATGATACGCAGCATGGAAAAGCCTCCTTACCAGTATAATTATCTTCCAAAGATCATCAGCGACGCGGGGCTGAGCTTCTGCGTTCCTTTGCAGAGCTTCGTGGTTTTATGCTTCCAGAGTTCGCTGTCCATACCGTCGCACAGCATGCTCCAGGCGCCGTCCGGCATCCACAGGGATTCTTCATGCTCCAACGGGTTGGCAGCCACCAGGATCTCCTTCCAGCGGCTTCCCTTCGGGCAAGCGATGCGGAAGGCAACGGCGCCGTTTTCCGCATCCAGGAAGAGCAGCTTTTCAGCAGTCGCCTTGCTTGTATCCGGGTACATTTCATTGCGGATGGCGATGAGCCCGCGGTACCAGCTGACCAGCTTTTCATGCTTCTGGATCTGTTGCCAATGCAGCCGGTTTAACCGGGCAGGACCGTTGTAGCTGTTGCCGTTGCCTTCCTTGCTTCGACAAAATTCCTCGCCGCTCTGGAAGAAAGCAATGCCAAGGCTCATCAGCACCATACCGGAGGTCAGGCGGTTGCGCTTTTCCGCCAGTGTATTTTGGGCCTGATAATCCTCACTGCCGGTCTGCCGGACCAGCTTATCCCACAAGGTGAAGTTGTCATGGCAGGATACATAATGGACGACCTGGCTCGGTGCTTTGGCAAAATGCTCCAGATCGATCCTGCTCCAGCCTGTCAGCATGGACTGGATCTGCCGGACCTGCAGATCGCTCGCCTGCCCCGCGCCCCAGCCTTTGACAGAGATATCAAAGGGCGAACCGCTGAGCAGATTCCGGGTGCTGTCGGAGAACATGCCTACCCTGTCCGAAAGCTGGGTCAGTGTGGAACGGGAGACCGGCACCGCAGGATAGTGAATGGCCGGAGGCTCAGCCGCCCACGGTTCACCGTACAGGATGATGTTCTTTCCATCAGGCAGTGCGTCGAGCTCTGCGCGGATCAGGTTCATAGTCTCCACATCATGGATGCCCATCAGATCAAACCGGAAGCCATCCACATGATATTCCCGTGCCCAATACAACACGGATTGTACCATGTAATTTCTGAAGGGCCAGCGTTCAGAGCAGGTCTCATTGCCACAGCCGGAAGCGTTCAGATGCTCCCCATCTTCGTTCTTGCGGTAGTAGGCGCCGGGCGCGGTACGCTCCAGCCAGGAATCCTTATGATAGGTATGGTTATAGACCACATCCAGGATGACTCCGAGCCCGGCCTGATGGATGGCCTGGATCATTTGCTTGCATTCACGGATCCGTACTTCGCCATGCTCCGGATCCGTGGAAAAGCTGCCCTCGGGGATGTTGTAGTTTTCGATATCATAGCCCCAGTTGTAATCCTTGCAGGTACGCTCGTCCACGGTGCAGTAGTCTGCAATGGGCTGCAGCTGGATATGGGTGATGCCAAGGTCCCTGAGGTAGTCCAGGCAGGTTGCCCGCCGGACGGAAGAAGGCAGGTGCGTATTCTTTTCGGTGAACGCCAGATATTTGCCGCGCCATTCCGGCCGAACCCCGGAGGAAGCGTCCAGACTGAAATCACTGACGTGGGTCTCCCAGACAACAGGCGTTCCCTTTTTCGGTGTGATACGCCGATCGTTTGCCCAGTCCTCCGGGTCTGTTCTGCGGAGATCAACCACCATGCTGCGTACGCCGTTCACGCCGGCAGCTACCGCCCAGGGATCGGCACTGATGGTCTCACGCCCGCTCTGATACGTCAACTGATAGGTATAATAGATCCCGTGGAGATCACCCTCCACCGTTGCGGTGAAATTGCCGTCCTCCATGCGTTCCATCGGAATGCAGCGCATCAGTTCATTATCATTTTCCGTATTGTTGCCCGTGGCATAAAGCTGCAGCATCACCGCGGCGGAACCCGGGGAATACAGACTGAAAACTGTTTTCTCCCTGCTGTAGGCTGCGCCGTATTGTTTTGCCCCTGTCATGCGGTGAAATTCCTCTCATTCTATAAAAAGAAATTGAAGACTGTTTATTTATACAAACCTTAAGTATTATAGCGCAGAATCCGCTTTGTGACAATTCCTTTTTTCAGGATAGTTGACATTTTCTCTGGATTGTATTATTCTTGTATACAAAGTGCAAACAAAATGCACTTGCTAATATTCTGCTTAGCAGAAAGGGGTCAACCGCCCATGAATGAGGTTTCATTCCAGCCCATGGTGGAAAGCCGCCCGATCCGGGAGATCGCTTATGAGGTGCTGAAGCATGCCATCATCACCGGTGAAATCGCGGCCGGTGAGCGCATTGTGGAGACGACCTACGCCGAAAAGCTTCATATCAGCCGGACACCTCTGCGGGAAGCACTGCGCAAGCTGGAGCGCGACGGCCTGGTGGAATATGTGATCCGTCGCGGAGTCGTTGTCCGTGCTTTCACCATTGCGGATGTGGAGGAGATTTATACCATCCGCAACGCGCTGGAAATGCTGACGCTGCCCGCGATTATCGAGAACGCCACTGCCGCCGATCTGCGCTCTCTGCGCGAAAAGCTCGGAACGATGGATGAGTATATTGCGGATGGCAATATTGAGGCGCTCTCTCCCCTGACCCGTGCCTTCCACACCCAATTCACCGCCATTTGCGGGCAAAAGCGTATCCTGCGGGTCATTGACAGCCAGGATGAATATATCCGCCGCTTCTCCTCCATGGCCATCCGTCAGGAGGACCGTCTTCAGGAGGCCCACGAAGAACACCACAAGCTGGTGGACTATGTGGAGCAGCGGGATCTGGAATCCTTGAAGCAGCTGATGCTGCATCATATTGAGCGCAGTAAGGAATGCTGCCTGCTGGCTCTGCAGGAGCAGCAAAAGGCTGCCCGCCGATTGGCGGAGAGGGAGCATATCTATTAATATGAAAGCAAATTATCATACGCACACCACCCGGTGCCAGCATGCTGTCGGTGCCGATGAAGAGTATGTGAAGGCTGCCATAGGAGCCGGTTTCGATCTTTTGGGCTTTGCGGATCATGCCTGCTGGCCGTTTGCCAATGGATTTGTCAGCAAAATCAGGATGCCTGTATCGGATTTTGAGGGGTATGTTTCCTCTATTCAAGCGCTGCAGCAGAAATATGCCGGACAGATCGACCTTCGGCTGGGCATGGAGGCGGAGTACTTCCCGCGGTATCATGACCATATGCTCCGGATGCGGGATGCCGGCATCAGCTACTATATCCTGGGCCAGCACTACGCGGATTCCGAAGAGGATCATCCCTATGTCGGCTTTGACTGTCAGACGGATGATGGTGTGCTGCGCTACGCGGAAAGCTGTGTCCGCGCCATGCGTACGGGCCTCTTCTGTTATATTGCGCACCCGGACCTGATGATGCGTCATCGTACGGAAGACCAATACAATGCGGCCTGTGAGCAGGCCACGGATATGATCTGCCAATGCGCGCAGGAGATGCATATGCCGCTGGAATACAACCTGCTGGGCCTGAGCTACCAGCTGCAGGATAAGAACAGAGGCTATCCCAGCCCTGCCTTCTGGCATTATGCGCTGAAGTGGCATAATCCTGTGATCCTCGGTGTGGACGCGCACGATCCGGCACTTCTTGCCGACACAGCTTTATGGACGCTGGCCAAAGAGAATGTGCACAAGCTTGGATACCAACTGATGGAATCTCTTGAAAAAGCAGAGTAAAGGAGTGCTTTCACATGGAAGGAAATTGGGATCTGTCCTGTCTGTATACGGGCTTTGATGATCCGAAATTTGCGGAGGATCTGGCGGCGTTGCCGGGAATGATCAAAGACTTGGGCGCTATTCTGGAAGGGCCATACGATCCGTTGACCCGCCTGGAAAAGCTCTACGACGCGTCGGAGGCTTTATCCGCAAAAATGGATGACCTGGGCAGTTTTACCTATCTGACATTGTCCGTGGATTCCGAGAATGTACAGGCCATGCAGGCCATGGGCAAGCTGGAGCCTTTGAGCAATGAAGCCGCGCTGGTGGATTCCGCAATCACCCGCTATGTGGGCAGTCTGGATAACCTGGATGAGCTGATCACCGCTTCTCCCAAGCTGCAGCAGGTGGCCTTTGTGCTCAAGGAGCGCAAGGCATCCTGCAGTCACTTGATCCCCGAGGCGGTGGAGCCCTGGATCCTGGATATGCAGCTGTCCGGTTCTTCCGCTTTCTCCCAGCTGCGTGATCAGCTGGACGCGACCTTGGAAGTGGATTATCACGGTGAAAAGCTGCCTCTGTCTGCCGTGCGTGGTCTCGCTTATGATCCCGATCCTGCCGTACGCAAGGAGGCTTATGAGGCCGAGCTCGCTTCCTACAAGAAGATGGAACTGCCCATGAGCTACTGCCTGAACTCCATCAAGATGGAAGCACGCACTCTGGCCAAGGCGCAGAGCTATCCCTCTGTGCTGGACATGACACTGGATCAAAGCCGCATGGACCGGGAGACGCTGGATGCCATGCTGACCGCGATCCGGGAATATCTGCCTGACTTCCGTCGTTATCTGAAGGCCAAAGCAAAGCTGCTGGGCCATGAGAACGGACTCCCCTTCTATGATCTGTTTGCTCCCATCGGGGCATCCACAAAAACCTACAGCATCGAAGAAGCGCGCGCCGTGCTGCTGAAGGAAATGGGCAAGTTCACTCCGGAAATGGCGGAGTTTATGGACTATGCCTTTGAGCACCGCTGGATCGATCTGTATCCCCATGCCGGCAAAAGCGGCGGTGCCTTCTGCGCTCCGATGCATAACCATAACCGCAGCGCGGTCATGACCAATTTCCAGGGCTCTTTCTCTGATATCAGCACGCTGGCGCATGAACTGGGCCATGCCTGGCACAACCACTGCATGGAGGGCCTGCCTCAGATGCTGTGCCACGAGCCCATGCCCCTGGCAGAGACGGCCTCCATCTTCAACGAGACGATGCTGGCTTATCAGGTCCGTTCCACCTGCAGTGAGGAGGAAAAGCTCACCCTGCTGGAGGCCAGCCTGATGGAATCCACGCAGACGATCGTGGATATCTACAGCCGCTACCTCTTTGAGAGCGAAGTGATCGAGACCCGGGCCGACCATACCATGACTGTGGATGAGCTGAAGGACGCCATGCTGCGCGCCCAGGAAGCCGCCTATGGTGACGGGCTGGATCCGGATTGCCGCCATCCCTATATGTGGGCCTGCAAGAGCCACTATTATTCTGCCGGCCTGAACTTCTACAATTTCCCCTATGCCTTCGGGGAGCTGTTCGGCAAGGGTGTGTTTGCTCTGTACCTGAAGCAGGGTATCGAGTTTGTACCGATGTATAAGAAGCTGCTTCGTTCCTGTGGCAGCGATACGGTGGCCAATGTGGCCGCCAGTGTAGGCATCAATGTCCGCGACGCCGATTTCTGGCGTGCCAGCCTCAGCGTGATCAGGGAGGACATTGATACCTTCTGCACGTTGGTTGAGAAGGCCTGACCTGTTCAAAGCCGTCGTTGCCGTTCCAGTGGCAGCGACGGTATTTTTCTTTCGGAACCGCGGTGAGAAACTTGACTTTCCAACGGATGTGCGCTATACTTTGCCTGTATTCCGGTGAATGACAGGGAACAACATGAAGACCGACGCTGCAGCAGAGAGCATATGTCCAGGCTGAAAGCATATGCGGCAGATTCTTCCTCATTACCATCCCTTGACAGCGGACGCTTCATGCCCGATAGCGCATGATTGAGTGGGTAATCAAGCGGGGTGGAACCGCGGATGCCGATGCATTGGCATTCGTCCCGGCATGGGATGGATGTTTTTTTGTGCTTTGGTTTTCAAGGCCTCGCTGGACCAAATCAAGATACGGGAGGAAATCAACCATGAAGATCCTTTACAACAATGGTACGACCGGCGAATGCCCTGCGGAGGACGAGCTGCATGTCATCCGCCACAGTGCGGCCCATATTCTGGCGCAGGCTGTGAAGCATCTGTATCCGGATGCCCACTTCGCCTATGGCCCCGCGACCGAAAAGGGCTTCCACTATGATATCGATCTGGGTGATGTGAAGCTGTCCGATGAAGACCTGCCTGCCATCGAAAAGGAAATGGCTGCCATCGTCAAGCAGAATCTGCCTTTCAAGGTGTTTGGTCTGCCGCAGAATGAAGCCATTGCGCTGATGCAGGAGCGCGGCGAGAGCTACAAGGTGGAGCATATCGGAGACCTGGGGGCGGATGCTTCCCTCACCTTCTATCAGCAAGGCGATTACATCGATATGTGCGTCGGCCCGCATCTGTGCTATACCAAGGCACTGAAGGCCTTCAAGCTGACCGGCGTCAGCGGTGC
>R14__coassemble_269_pt1 | contig 40852 bp, 41 predicted proteins | sample R14__metabat2_high_PE_026 | metagenome-assembled genome bin R14 | reverse complement strand
GGCGGCGGCATGGCCGGAGCGATGGTCGGTCTGGGAAAAGGAAAGGAACGTGCCTTCATCGGCAAGCCCTTTGACGCTGCCTCCGAGACCTTCGAAGCCTCCTGTACCAGCTGCGAAGCCCGCTTCCGCTACTACGCGGACAAGCGTGCCGCCACCCGGTATCTGCAGAACAGTTCCCCCACCTACCGCTGGACCCTGGAGGCGGTTACGCAGCGGCACAAGCTGCTGAAGCCCGCCTGTGCCGGAAAGATTGGGATCCCGGTGCTGCTCTGTCAGGCCGGACTGGATAATGTGGTCCTGCTGCCCGAGCAAAACCGGTTTATCAGCCTGGTACCGCAGGGCAAGCTGATCCGCTATGATCAGACCAAGCATGAGATCTACAACAGCCCGGATGTCCTCATGAAGGATTACCTCAACGATCTGCTCACTTTTTTGGCAGACAGCTGATCTCTTTCCACAGCCGCTCACCGGCGGCTGTTTTTTCTTGTATTTATTTTGAAAAATGTCTTGAGCGGAAAAAAGGTTTGTGATAAAATACGCTGTCATTTGTTTTTCGCAGGGAACGACAAGGGGGTCGTGGTTTATGCGTATTGGTTTTGATCATGACAAGTACACAAAAATGCAGTCGGAGCATATCCGGGAGCGCATCAGTCACTTTGGCGGCAAGCTTTACCTGGAGCTGGGCGGCAAGCTGTTCGACGATCATCACGCATCCCGTGTGCTTCCCGGCTTCCGTCCGGACAGCAAGATCTCCATGCTCCTCAACCTGAAGGATCAGGCGGAACTGATCATCGTTATCAACGCAGAGGATATCGAAAAGAACAAGCTGCGCGGCGATCTGGGCATCACCTATGATACTGACGTGCTGCGCCTGATCGATGCCTTCCGTGGCATCGGCATGTACGTGGGCAGCGTAGTCATCTCCCGCTTCAACGGTCAGGCCAAGGCAGTCGCCTTCCAGAAGCGGCTGGAATCCCTCGGCATCAAGGTCTACCGCCATTATCCCATCGCGGGCTATCCTGCCGATGTGGATCTGATCGTCAGCGACGAAGGGTATGGCCGCAACGAGTATGTGGAAACGACCCGTCCCCTGATCCTGGTTACCGCTCCCGGTCCCGGCAGCGGCAAGATGGCGACCTGCCTGTCCCAGCTGTATCAGGAGCACAAGCATGGCGTAAAGGCCGGCTATGCCAAGTTTGAGACCTTCCCCATCTGGAACCTGCCCCTGATGCATCCTGTCAATGTGGCCTATGAGGCCGCCACCGCCGACCTGAGCGATGTGAACATGATCGACCCTTTCCACCTGGAGGCCTACGGAAAGACCACGGTCAACTATAACCGTGACATCGAGGTCTTCCCTGTGCTGCAGGCGACCTTTGAGAAGATCTACGGAGAGTCCCCCTACAAGTCTCCCACGGACATGGGCGTGAATATGGCGGGCAACTGCATCATCGATGATGAGGTCTGCCGCAATGCCGCCTGCCAGGAGATCATCCGCCGCCTGTATACCGCCCGCTGCCAGGAGCGCCAGGGCCAGGGCAATGAGTCCGAGCTGAACAAGCTTAAGTTCCTGATGCAGCGCATGGGCCTGTCCGACGCTTCCCGTCCCATCATCGGCGCGGCCCGTACCCGCGCATAGGTGACCGGCGCTCCCGCCGCTGCCATTCAGTTGGATGACGGACGCATCATCACCGGCCGCACCAGTGAGCTCATGGGTCCCTCCGCCGCCATGCTGCTGAACGCCCTGAAGGCCCTTGGCGACATTCCGGACGACTTGCTGCTGCTTCCGCCCCAGGTCATTGAACCTGTACAGGAGCTGAAGTGCAAGTACCTGGGCAATCACAATCCCCGTCTGCACACGGATGAGGTGCTGGTGGCCCTGTCCGTTTCCGCCGCCACCAATCCCGCCGCGGCCAAGGCGATCCAGCAGTTGCCCAAGCTGAAGGGACTGGACGCGCACACCACCGTGATCCTTTCCCACGTGGATACCAACATCTTCCGCCGTCTGGGCATCAACCTGACCTCCGATCCCATTTATCAGACCCCCGCGCTTTATCATCACTGATTTCCTTCAGCCGGGCTTTCCCGGCTTTTTCTGTGCGAAAATTCACATTCTGTTCGCATAAGCCTGTTATAATTCACCCAGGAGTATTTGATTTTCGGTGAGGATATGGTATAATAGCTTCGTGACTGTTCACGGGGATGCCATGCAGACACCGGGAACGTTTAAAGGAGGACGAACCATGTTTGGTAAGCTCATGAATAACTTCTACTACGGCAAAAGCGGCAAGGCCGACTATACGCCCGATGATCTGCCCAAGAATCGCTGGGAGCTTTTCTGGGAAATGCTGCGGGTGCGCTTCTCCGGTCTGGTCCGCCTGAACATGATGTACATGATCGTGTGGCTGCCGGCTATGCTCGTTCTGCTTTTCTCCCTGACATCCGTGATCCAGACCATCAATTACACCAATGATGAGCTGGCAGGCCAGACCGTACAGGTCGAACAGAGTGACGGCTCCACCGTGGATGTGACCTATATTTCCTCCACGGATTCCTCCAATTATACCTACTCTACCATCTTCTATATGTTCCTGCTGCTGATCCCCTGCATCGCCATCACCGGACCGTTCACCGCCGGCGCCTGCTATGTCACCCGCAACTGGGCCCGTGACGAGCACGCCTTCATCTGGTCCGATTTCAAGGACGCGATCAAGGCCAACTGGAAACAGGGCTTGGTGGTCTCTGTTATCACCGGTCTGATCCCCTTTGTGGTCTTTGTCGCCTGGCGCTTCTACAGCCAGATGGCCGCACAAAGCAGTGTCTTCTATGTCATTCCCCAGGTGCTGATCGTGGCGATCGGCCTGCTGTGGTGCCTGTCCGTCACCTACATGTATCCCCTGCTGATCACCTATCAGCTGAAGATGGTGGATGTGTTCCGCAATGCTATTCTGCTGGCCATTGCCCGCCTGCCCATGAGCGTCGGCATCCGCATCCTGCATTGCCTGCCCATTGTGCTGTTTGTGGTGCTGACGGAGCTGTTCGGCAACCTGGCCTTCCTGATCCTCGGACCGCTTGCCTGGTATGTGGTCGTAGGCTTCGGTCTGAGCCGCTTTGTCACCGCCAGCTACACCAACGGCGTGTTTGACAAGTATATCAACAGCAAGATAGAGGGCGTTCAGGTCAATCGTGGTCTGGCCAATGATGACGATGATGACGATGACGAGGACAATTCCTCCGAGCAGCCTGAAGCCTGATTGAAGAGAGGGTTCCTGATTCCATGTACACAGACTTTGCTTCCATCTACGATGAATTGATGAGCGACGTCAATTACCGTGACTGGGCTTCCTTTTATCGTTCCATGATGGCAGCCGCCGGGATCCATGAAGGCAAGGTATGCGAATGCGCCTGTGGAACCGGCAATATCACGATTCCCCTGCAAAAGCTCGGCTTCCACATGACAGGCGTCGACCTCAGCCAGGATATGCTGTGGATCGCCGCGCAGAAAGCCCGCAAGGAGGGTATCGGTATCCCCTTCGTGCGGCAGGATATGCGGGAGCTTCATCTGCACCGCCCAATGGATGCCGTGCTGGCCACCTGCGATGGTGTCAACTATCTTCTGACGGATGAAGACGTGCTGGCCTTTTTCCAGTCTGCTTTCCGGGCGCTGCGTCCGGGAGGCGGACTGTTCTTTGATGTTTCCACCCCCTTCAAGCTGAGCACGACCCTGGGCAATCAGCTGCTCTGGGAGGACAGCGAGCATATCACCTATCTCTGGCAGAATACCTATTCCGCCCGTACCGGCGTGATCTCCATGCATCTGTGCTTCTTCGTGAAGCAGGAGGATGGCACCTACCGCCGCCTGGATGAGGATCAGAAGCAGAAGGCCCATTCTGTGGAAACGCTGACCACCCTGCTGCGTCAGGCCGGATTCACGCAGATCACGGTATATGGCAACGGCAGGCTGGATGCTCCGTCCCGGGATGAACAGCGCTGGCACTTTGCCGCCCTTCGTCCCGCGGAGCCCGCGAAAGAGTTGGAGGATCTCCTATGAGTACGATTGAACGCCGCACAGGCGATGAAATGCTGCGTCTCACCCTGATGGGCGGACAAGTGCGGGTCATGATGTGCGAAACTACCGCCCTGGTGCAGAATGCGGCAGATCTGCATAATGCCACCCCTGTCTGCACCGCCGCCATGGGCCGCCTGATGAGCGGTACCGCCATGCTGGGCGTGATGATGAAGGGCGAGGACGAATATGTCAACGTCACCATCAAGGGCGGCGGGCCGATGGGAACCCTGGTCGCCGTCGCCAACCACGGCGATCTGAAGGTGACCTGTGACAATCCCCAGGTGGAACTGCCGCTGAAGGACAATGGCAAGCTGGATGTGGGCGGTGCCATCGGTCATGAAGGCCGTATGAGCGTAGTCAAGAATCTCGGCATGCGCGAGCCCTACATCGGCCAGTGCGAGCTGGTCTCCGGTGAACTGGGCATTGACTTTGCCAACTACTTTACGGTTTCCGAGCAGCAGCCATCCCTGGTGGCGCTGGGCGTCCTGGTTGCTGGGGATACCGTGCTGAAGGCCGGCGGACTGCTGATCCAGCCGTTGCCCGGATGTGAGGAAAGCACCATCGAGCAGCTGGAGCTGCGCAGCCCCATGTTTGCGGATCTTTCCCGGGAAATGACCTACGCCCCCAAGGAAGAGCTGCTGGAGGACTGGTTCCGCGGAATGGAGCCGGAGCTGCTGGAGCGGACCCCGCTGCGTTACCACTGCGGCTGCTCCCGGGAACGGATGGAGCGTGCCCTGATCTCCCTGGGGCGCAAGGAGCTGCAGTCCCTGATCGATGAGGACCAGGGTGCGGAACTGGGCTGCCACTTCTGCCACAGCCATTATCAGTTCACCACGGACGATCTGCGCACCATGCTGGAGCGCGCAACACACTGAAGTTTGTCAGAAAGAAGGTTTGAACCATGCTGTTCAAGTGCATCAACTTTGATGATCACTTTGCGGAATACACCTCCCAGTGGATGAAAGCCCACACCAAGGACTATCGCAACTATGACGCCATGGAAGCCGATATGCCCCGGGTCTATATGAACTTTCTGAACACCCCCGCCAAGTGGTTGGACGGGGTCACGCCCGGCGCTTACTTCACCCAGTTTGAAGATCCCAAGGATCTGGTGGACTGGCTGTGTGCCTATTGCGCTCAGGGGGTACCGGTCCCCGATCTGCTGCTGGACCAGATCACCACCGTCGGCAAGCCCTGCGAAAAGCGGCTGGTGAATCTGCTGAAGGATGAGCATGCCGGCAATGAAGTCAAAATGACAGCGGTAGGTCTGCTGCGGGAGTTGGAATCCACCCAGCCTAAGATGCTCTACATCTCCTGGCAGCTGAACCGTCAGGCAGAGGATGAGCTGGCGGACAACGCCCTGGAAAGCCTGTCCTCCATGGGCAAGTCCGTAGTGCAGCCCATCCTTGAGGCCTTGCCCAAGGCCAATGACGCCGGTCAGGAGGCGCTTTTGGATGTGCTGGTCAACTATCCAGGTCATCCTCAGGTTTACAATCTGGCCATGCGCATGTTCCGGGAGAATCCCACCCGCCGTGCCCTGTTTGCCAGCTACCTGGGCAAGCTGGGCGATGACCGCGCGCTGCCCGAGCTGATTGCCGCCGCCGAGGATGAAAAGACCGGCTATATCGATTACATCGAACTGCGCAATGCTATTGAAATGCTGGGCGGCTCTGCCCCCGAACGCGAATTTGAGAATGATCCCGACTATGAGGCGCTCTACGGTGCTGAGCACTGAAGCACTGCTGCCATGGTTTGATCGGAGGTGAGGCCTTGCTTTGTCCCTATTGCTCCCATTATGCTGCCGGTGACGCCACCATCTGCCCGCAATGTGGCAAGCTGCTGCCTCAGACCGCCCAGGTGCCTACCGGTGTCCAAGCCATCCGCCAGGGCAAAAAAGCCCGGGAGGCTCAGGCCGCGGGACAATCCCCCATCACAGGCAACCGTCAGGGGACCGGCGGCCGCGTCCATTCGGATCCCGTCAGTCAGTACACTGACCGTCAAATCCCGGTTTATTCCGATGCCGAGGTCTTTGATGACCGCGGCGATCCGATGATGCCAGGTACCGTTCATCGCCGTCCGTCCTCGCAGCCGGATGCGCATGTCCATGAGATCCCCATCGCACCGCGCCTCCGGAAGGATAATCATCCGGTCCATCGACGTATGGTCAACTGGGCCAAGGTGCTGGTGGCGGTCATTGTCTTTGTATTTCTGCTGGTCATCGGCACAGGACTGTATCTGCAGCGTACCTCCAACGGTCAGCGGATCATGGCCCGTATGGGTCTGGATGCCAACTCCACGGCGATGTGGTAGGTCGGCACGGAGCGTATGGACGTGGGCGATATCAGCGGCGCCATTGAGTACTATCTGAAGGCTGTGGAACTGGACGGTGACGATAATGTCAACGTTTCCGGCCTGCTGCAGCTGGGCTCTGCCTATGAAGCTGCCGGTATGCTGGATGAAGCGGAAGCGCTCTATGTGCATATCTATACGGACATTGTGCCCTCCGCCACCGACGCTTATACCAACGTCATCCGAATCATGCTGGCCAATGGCCGTGAAGCGGAAGCCGCCGATCTGATGCTCTATGCTTACAAGATGACCGGCAGCTCCACCTTCTCCTCCCAGCGTGCCTCCCTGATTCCTTCCGCGCCATCCGTCAATATCACCGCTGGCTATTATGAAGAGGTCAAGACCTTGGTCCTGTCTTCTGCCGAATCCTATGATATCTACTATACCTTTGATGAAAACGCGGTGCTGCCAGGGGATGGCATCAAGTATGAGCATCCGCTGACCCTGGATGAAAACACCTGGCCGCTGCGCGCGGTCTGCGTGAACGATACGCTGGTATCCGACGAGCTGTCTGCCACGTACCAGGTGTCCATGCCCTCCCCCACCATGCCCTATCCCAGCCTGGCGGCCAATACCTATGAGAAGCGCCAGCGTGTGCGTATCTATCAGGATATCGCCCGCACGGAAGATCCCAACATCACGATCTACTACACGATCGACGGCTCCACTCCTGATGCCGACAGCCCGATCTTCAACACCGGTGACAAGGGCATCCTGCTGCCCGGTGGCCGTGTGACCCTGCGCGCTGTGGCCGTTAACCAGTATGGCAAGGCCAGCAACACGCTGGAGGTCGGCTACAAGATCGAGGCCAAGCCTTATCCGCTGTCTGTTTATTCCACCGATGATACCGCCAACGGGCTCCGTCTGAACACCACCACCTATGCAGACTTCACGGCAGTCTACGGTGAATCCGCCAATACCGAAGAATTGCAGCGCAGCGGCTTTGACGGCCGCGTGATGAAGTACATCTACAGCTGGGGCTATGCGGTCTTCCACAACAATAAGGGCAACAATGTGCTGATTGAGCTTTACTTCACCAACGATACCTTCAAGGGGCCCCGCTCCACCGGGATCGGTCAGACGTTGGATACGGTCGTGGGCAAGTTCTGCGACATGCTCCAGCCCGAGAGTCCTTCCGGCAACCGCGGCCTGTACTATCGTGAGGATGACGGCATCGGCAAGATCTATGTCAACAAGAACGGCACCTCAAGGGATGGAGAGTCCGAGATCATCTATGCCGATCAGCCGGAGGATGCCCATGTGATCCGCTACCTGGCCTATACTGCCGACAGCCACACCTGGTCCCTGGATTACATTACCAACAGCAGCGATCGGGTGGTCGCGATCGATATGCTGTATATTCCCTGATACACCAATCATCCCTTGCAATTCACGCCATGATTTGGTAAAATAAGTTGTTCATTGTATGGAACCCGGAGGTTTTGTTATGAAGGTATTTGTAGATGCCATGGGTGGGGATTTTGCTCCTCAGGCACCCGTGGAAGGCAGCATTGAGGCGCTGCGCCGTTATCCCAACCTGGAAGTCGTATTGGCCGGTGATCTGGAGCAGATCAAGCCCCTGTTGAAGGACTGTGACGATGTTTCCTCCCGCATCTCCCTGTGTGACGCGCCGGAGGTCATCACCAATCATGAATCCCCGGTCATGGGTGTACGCAGCAAGAAGAACTCCGCCACCGTTATCGGTATGCTGCAGCTGAAGGAAAAGCAGGTGGACGGCTTTGTGTCTGCCGGCTCCACCGGTGCCACGCTGGCCGGCGGCATGTTCCGTCTGGGCCGCATTCCCGGTATTGAGCGTCCCGCGCTGGCTCCCCTGCTGCCCAATGGCAAGGGTTATTTCCTGCTGATCGACTGCGGCGCAAATGTGGACTGCAAGCCCGAATATCTGCAGCAGTTCGGCATGATGGGCACCGCCTATATGCGCGGCGTGATGGGCATCAGCAATCCCCGCGTTGGCCTCATCAATATCGGCGCGGAAGCGGAAAAAGGCAATGCCTTGGTCAAGGAGACCTATCCGCTGATGGAAAAGGCCCCTTACAACTTCATTGGCAATGTCGAGGCCCGCGATATCACCCATGACCAGGCCGATGTGCTGGTGGCCGACGGCTTCTCCGGCAATCTGGTGCTGAAGTTCATGGAAGGCCTGGCCGGAACACTGCTGGGTATCATCAAGAAGGAAATGATGGCCGACTTCCGCTCCAAGATTGGTGCCCTGCTGGCCAAGCCCGCGTTCCGTCGGGTCAAGAAGAGCATGGACTACACCGAGGTTGGCGGCGCGCCACTGCTGGGAGTTCAGGGAGCCGTTGTCAAGGCCCATGGCTCCAGCAATGCCCACGCCTTCTCCTGCGCCATCGGTCAGGTCATCAAGATGGTGGACGGCCATGTGGTACAGATCATTGAGGAGCAGCTGGCCGCTCTGAATCAACAGGCTTAATCCCATCATGGGTTTAGCATATTTCATTCGCAATCATACAAAAGACTGAAGGAGGATGGATCCCATGGTTTTTGAAAGTGTAAAGGAAATGCTAGCCAAGCAGTTGAAGGCTGATGCTTCCACCATCACCCGCGATACCCGTCTGGTGGAGGATCTGAAGGCGGACAGCGCCAACGTCATGGTGATGATCATGGACGTGGAGGATGCTTTCGGCATCACCGTGGAAGATGACCAGATCATGAAGATGAAGACCGTCGGCGACGTGGTCGACTACATCGAGAAGAACAAGTAATTTCTGTTCAATATCAACCATCACCCCTGCCGCCCCGGTCCTGCCGGGGCGGTACTTGACTGGTTGACCAGAATCCATCACCGATGGTTTGCGGTCAGCCAATGGAGAGATTGGAGGTACCCATGGACGCATTGCAAACGCTGATGCATGCTTTGGGTTATCAATTCAAGGATCCCGCGCTGCTCAAGCAGGCGCTGACCCATCCTTCCTGCGGCGGGGAGGATAACCAGCGTCTGGAATTTCTGGGCGATGCTGTGCTGCAGTACCTGATGAGCGATCTGCTGTACGCTTCCCATCCGAAGGATCAGGAAGGCAGCCTGACCCATCAGCGGGCCCTGCTGGTCTGTGAAGCCGCTTTGAGCCAGGTCGCCCGTAAGCTGGGTGTCGGTCCGGCCATGAGGATGGATCCCGGCGAAGAGATGTCCGGTGGCCGCGATAAGAACAGCGTACTGGGGGATGCCATGGAGGCCATCCTTGCCGCCGCCTATCTGGACGGTGGTTTGGATGCGCCGCGTGGGATCATTCAGCGCAACTGGCCCCGTCCTGAGGATGTGCATCGACCGATGCAGGACTCCAAGAGCGCGCTGCAGGAGCTGATCCAGAAGAAGGACCACGAGGCACCGACCTATGAGATCGTGGAACGCTCCGGCCCGCCGCATGACCCGCACTTTGTCGCCGCTGTCTGCCATCACGGAAAAGAACTGGCCCGGGGCGGCGGCAAGAGCAAGAAGGAAGCCGAACAGGCTGCCGCGGTGCACGCGCTGGCCGTGCTGCAAAATAGCTGATTGATGAAAGGAAGATCCTTCCTATGGATATGATGACCCGTATTGCGACCCTGACCGCCGAATCCTTTGCCGCTATCTGGCCCGAGGTACAGGGACTCCCCTCCTCTGAGGAAATCCGTGGATTGCTGGCTGTTCCTCCGAATCCCGAAATGGGCGATTATGCCTTCCCCTGCTTCCGTCTGGCCAAAGCCCTGCGCATGGCGCCGCCGAAGATCGCAGCCACTGTCGCCGAACAGTGGCCTCATGCCGATGTGGCCCGGGTGGAAGCCGTCAACGGTTACCTGAATTTCTTCCTGAATCGCGTCAATTTTGCGATCGAGACCCTGAATGCCATCCTGTCCGCCGGCGATCGCTATGGCTCCTCAGACATGGGTGCGGGCAAGACCATCTGCCTGGACTACTCCTCCATCAATATCGCCAAGCGCTTCCATATCGGACATTTGTCCACCACCATGATCGGACACAGCCTGAAGCGTATTCATGACTTCCTGGGCTATACTACGGTGGGCATCAATCATCTGGGAGACTGGGGAACCCAGTTCGGCAAGATGATCTGTGCCTACAAAAAGTGGGGCAACCATGAGGAGGTCGAAAAGGGCGGCGTACAGGCCATGGTGGATCTGTATGTACGTTTCCACCAGGAAGCCGAAAAGGATCCTTCCCTGGAGGATGAGGGTCGCGCCTGGTTCAAGAAGATCGAAGACGGCGACACCGAGGCCATGGCTATTTTCTCCTGGTTCAAGGAGGTCACGCTGAAGGATACCCAGCGCGTCTATGATATGCTGGGCGTGACCTTTGACAGCTACGCCGGTGAAAGCTTTTACAATGACAAAATGGAGCCTGTCGTGGCCGAGCTGCGCGAAAAAGGCCTGCTGACCGAGAGTCAGGGGGCCCAGGTCGTGATGCTGGATGACTATGGCATGAATCCCGCTCTGATCCTGCGCAGCGATGGCGCGACGCTGTACATCACCCGCGACCTCGCCGCTGCCTTCTATCGACACAACACCTATCATTTCGACAAGTGCCTCTATGTGGTAGCCTACCAGCAGGAGCTGCATTTCCGCCAGCTGTTCAAGATCCTGGAACTGATGGGCTGCGAATGGGTCAAGGGTATGGAGCATGTCTCCTTTGGCATGGTCAGCTATGAAGGCCGTGCCTTGTCCACCCGCGAGGGCTACGTGGTCTATCTGGAGGATCTGCTGAACAAGGCCGTGGAAAAGGCCCGCGAGATCATCGAGTAGAAGAGCCCCAACCTCCCCAACAAGGAAGAGGTTGCCCGTCAGGTCGGTGTCGGTGCGGTGGTGTATTTTGATTTGCACAATGACCGCACCAAGGACATTGACTTCCGTTGGGAGAGCGCACTGAACTTCGATGGCGAGACCGGTCCCTATGTGCAGTACACTCATGCCCGATGCTGCTCCGTGCTGCGCAAGGCTGCGGAGCTTGAGCTTCCGAAGGCCGATTACTCCGCGCTGGCGGATGATGAAGCCCAGGCTTTGCTGCGTCTGATGGGCCGCTTCCCGGACGTCATCAAGGAAGCTGCCAACCGCTGCGAGCCTTCCCTGATCACCCGCGCGGTGACCTCTATTGCGCAGGCCTACAACAAGTACTACTACGAGCATCGTATTCTGGATGAGGACGCCTCGGCCACCGCTGCCCGTGTAGCGCTGACTCAGGCTGCCCAAACCGTGATCAGGACCGGGCTGTACCTGATTGGTATTGACGCGCCCGAACGCATGTAATTTTCAACCGCAGCATCGGCGACCTTTCGATGCTGCTTTTCACAAGGAAGGAGACTCCCCGGTATGGATCAGCCCATCATCATCCCCGAATGTGTCCAAACCTTATGCGACAAGCGTTTCATTCGCCTCTACGATCTGCAATACGCCCCCGGCAAGCATTACTATGACGCTTCCCGCCGTACCGCGGAAAATCTTGTCTGCCTGAAGAGCGATGAGGAAGCCAAGGCCATGCTGCCGGATGCCGTCAGCTGTGTAGTCATCCTGGAGGTGCCCCATGAGGAACCCAGGCTGCTGCTCAGCTGGGAGTACCGGTATCCGGCCGGACGTTACCTGCTCAGCGTACCCGCCGGCCTGATCGATCCGGAGGATCAGGGCAAGGAGGATCCCCTTGCCCTGGCAGCCGCCCGTGAGATCCATGAGGAGACCGGCCTGTCGATTCAACCCGGGGACACGGTCCGCGCCATTACCCCCTTCCTGTACAGCACACCCGGCATGACCGATGAAAGCAACGCGCTCATGGAGGTCATCTTGCACCCCGCGGATCTGTCAGGTCTGAACCAAAGCGGGGCGGTAGGCAGCGAGTGCTTTGACGGCTTTGCGCTGCTGACGCAAAAGGAAGCCTCTGCGCTGCTGCAAAGCGGCAGGGACCAGCATGGCCATTTCTTCAGCATCTTCACCTGGTCCGCGCTCATCTGGTTCGTAAGCAACCAGTGGCAGCGTTAAAGGCTGTACAAACCCGTCAAAAGATGGTATACTTTCTCCAAGTCAGGAGGTGACTGCCACGAAGGTACTCAAAAGGCTGCTCTGCATGCTTTGCCTTTTCACGCTGATCCTGGAGTCTGCGATGGCAGACACCATCCCTCAGCCCACGCTTTCTCCCGATGCGCCCGAATATGACAGCGAGCATCCCGAGCTGCTTACCGAAGAGCAATTATACGCTGCTTCCGCTATTCTGATCGAGGCCAGCAGCGGCACCGTCATCTTTGAAAAGGACCCCGACACTGTTCGCTATCCGGCCTCCACGACCAAGATCATGACCGTCATGCTTGGCATTATGATGGTGGATGAAGCCGATTTGGACCAGACTGTCGTCGTCAGCGAACGGGCTGTGGACGTGCCGGAGGATTCCTCCACCATGGACCTGGTCGCCGGCGAGGAACTGAGCTATCGCGACCTGCTCTATGGCACGATGTTGCTTTCCGCCAATGACGGCTGCAACGTGATCGCCGAAACGGTATCCGGTTCCATTGAGGCCTTTGTTGACCTGATGAACCAGTATGCGGAGCTGCTGGGGTGCACCAATACCCATTTCGCCAATCCCCATGGCTATCATGATGATAACCATTATACCACCGCCCGGGATCTGGCCATCATAGCCCAGGCGGCCATGCAGATCGATCTGTTCCGGTAGATTGTGGGCACCTATTCCTACACCATTGCCAAGACCAACAAAAGCCGCAAGCGCAACATTACATCCACCAATCAGCTGTACAATCCCGGTACCGATGAGTCTCCCAACAAGTACTACTACGCCTATACCACCGGCATCAAGACCGGCCAGCACTCCATGGCAGGCTATTGCTTTGTCGGCGGTGCCGAAAAGGATGGCGTGGAGCTGATCTCTGTGGTGCTGTATACCGGCTACCGTGCCCGCTGGGCGGATACCATCAAGCTGATGGATTACGGCTTCAGCCAATACACCAGCGTGACCCCGGTTGACCTGTACAACATGAATCCCATCACCATCGAAACCAGCGGCTATTCCCTGTAGGATTCCAACCTGGGCAAGCTGACGCTGAAATGTGTGCCTCAGGATGCCGTTGCTTCCTCCAAGGCGACCATCATCGCCACCTATGACGAGGTGGAAGCCATGGCATCCAATCTGAAAAAGACCGTTCTGATCCAGTATACCCGGGATTTCCAGGCACCCATTGAATCCGGTGAGGTCATGGGTACGCTGACGTATTTCCCCGAAGGACAGGACGAGGTCGTATATGACCTGATCGCATCCCGCTCCATTGCCAAGCGTGAGAACGCTCCGATGACGCTGGCCGAGATCATCGCCGCTGTGGACGCCGATGAGAATCCCCTGCCCCCGATCACCGCAGAGCTGGTCATTGTATACATCGTTCTGCCCCTTGCCGCCCTGATATTGCTGATCCGCCTGGCGATCAGGCTGATCCGGCGCCGCCGTCGCCGTACGGTCCGGGCCCCCAGGGTAAAGCATCATCATCTGAAATAATTTGCAGCTATGGCTGCTGTTATCAAAGGAGGAAAACCATTATGGGAAAGCAGATCATTCTGGATGGAAAGGCGATCCTCGGTATTGAATTCGGCTCCACCCGCATCAAGGCCGTGCTGATCGACGACAAGAGCAACGTGCTGGCCGGTGGCGACCACACCTGGCAGGACCAGCTGGTGGACGGCGTATGGAATTACAGCCAGGAAGCGATCCTGGCAGGCCTCGCGGATGCCTATGCCGGTCTGAAGGCCGATGTGCAGAAGAAATATGGCGTCAAACTGACGAAGCTGAAGGCCATCGGCATCAGCGCCATGATGCACGGCTACCTCCCCTTCAACAACAAGATGGAGCTGCTGGTTCCCTTCCGCACCTGGCGCAATACCATCACCGGTCCCGCCGCCGCCGCGCTGACCGAACTGTTCAGCTTCAATATTCCCCAGCGCTGGTCCCTGGCGCACCTGTATCAGGCCATCCTGAACAAAGAAGAGCACGTGAAGGACATTACCTTCCTGACCACACTGGCAGGTTATGTGCACTATCTGCTGTGCGGTGAGAAGGTCATCGGTATCGGCGACGCAGCCGGCATGATGCCCATTGACAGCACCATCGGCAACTACGACAAGACCATGCAGGCCAAGTTTGACCAGCTGGTGGCCGATAAGAAGTATCCCTGGAAGCTGAATGACATACTGCCCAAGGTCCTGAAGGCCGGCGAGAACGCCGGTACCCTGACCAAGGCCGGTGCCCTGCTGCTCGACGTGGAGGGTGACCTGGAGCCCGGTGCCGTCATGTGCCCGCCTGAAGGCGATGCCGGTACCGGCATGGCAGCCACCAATTCCGTAGCGGTCCGCACGGGCAACATTTCCGCCGGTACCTCCGTCTTTGCCATGATCGTGCTGGAAAAAGCCCTGAAGAAGCTGCACACAGAGATCGACATGGTCACCACCCCCACCGGCGCCCCCGTGGCCATGGTGCACTGCAATACCTGCACCTCCGACATCAACGCCTGGGTCAGCCTCTTTGCGGACGTGCTGCGCTCCAGCGGCGTGGACGTCAATATGAACGAGCTGTACACCATGCTCTTCACCAAGGCACTGGAGGCCGACAAGGATGCCGGCGGACTGGTCAGCTACAACTACTACTCCGGCGAGCCCATTACCGGCACGGATGACGGCGTGCCCATGTTCACCCGTCTGGCCGATGCCCCCATCACGCTGGCCAATTTCATGCGCACCCTGATCTACTCCTCCATGGCCACCCTGAAGATCGGCATGGATATCCTGGTGAATGACGAGAAAGTCGCCATCGACAGCGTGGTGGGCCATGGCGGTCTCTTCAAGACGCCCGGCGTTGGTCAGAGCCTGATGGCCTCCGCGCTGAACACCCCTGTCACCTGTATGGAGACCGCCGGTGAAGGCGGTGCCTGGGGCATTGCCCTGCTGGCTGCCTATACCGCCAATAAAGCCGCAGACGAGACTCTGGAGCAGTATCTGAACCAGAAGGTGTTTGGCGACATGCCCAGCACTACCATTGCCCCGAATGCCGCTGACAAGGCCGGCTTCGACACCTATCTCCAGCGCTACAACGCCGTGCTGGACGCCGAAAAGGCCTGCGTCAAGGGTCTGAAGTAATCCCCTGTTCCCAAGCTTTTACGGGAAGCGCATCTGCGCCTCCCGTTTTCTTTTTGCTTCAAGGTACAAGAAAAGGAGCCTGCCATGTTTGGCAGACTCCCGGAATGATTTAATCGGATTACAGCTGAGGACCTGCGGCAACCAGAGCCTTGCCAGCATCATTGGTTTCATACTTGGCAAAGTTCTTGATGAAGCGGGCAGCCAGATCCTTGGCCTTGGCATCCCACTGGGAAGCATCGGCATAGGTATCACGGGGATCCATGATGCCCTTGTTCACGCCGGGCAGCTCGGTGGGCACTTCGAAGTTGAAGTAAGGAACGGTCTTGGTCTCGGCCTTCTCGATATCGCCGGACAGGATGGCGTCGATGATGCCACGGGTATCCGGAATAGAGATGCGCTTGCCGGTGCCGTTCCAGCCGGTGTTCACCAGGTAAGCCTTGGCGCCGCTCTTCTCCATCTTCTTGACCAGCTCTTCAGCATACTTGGTGGGATGCAGCTCCAGGAAGGCCTGGCCGAAGCAAGCAGAGAAGGTGGGCGTGGGCTCGGTGATGCCGCGCTCGGTGCCGGCCAGCTTGGCAGTGAAGCCGGACAGGAAGTAGTACTTGGTCTGCTCGGGGCTCAGGATGGACACAGGAGGCAGCACGCCGAAAGCGTCAGCAGACAGGAAGATGACGTTCTTGGCAGCGGGAGCGGTGGAGATGGGCTTCACGATGTTGGTGATGTGATTGATCGGGTAGGACACACGGGTGTTCTCCGTCACGCTCTTGTCATCAAAGTCGATCTTTCCGTTGGCATCCACGGTCACATTCTCCAGCAGAGCATTGCGCTTGATGGCATTGTAGATGTCGGGCTCATGATCCTTGTCCAGGCCGATGACCTTGGCATAGCAGCCGCCTTCGAAGTTGAAAACGCCATTGTCGTCCCAGCCGTGCTCGTCATCGCCGATCAGCAGACGCTTGGGGTCGGTGGACAGGGTGGTCTTGCCGGTGCCGGACAGGCCGAAGAAGATGGCGGTGTTCTCGCCGTTCATATCGGTGTTGGCGGAGCAGTGCATGGAGGCAATGCCCTTCAGCGGCAGGTAGTAGTTCATCATGGAGAACATGCCCTTCTTCATCTCGCCGCCGTACCAGGTGTTGATGATGACCTGCTCACGGCTGGTGATGTTGAAGGCCACGCAGGTCTCGGAGTTGATGCCGAGCTCCTTGTAGTTCTCAACCTTGGCCTTGGAAGCATTGTAGATGACGAAGGTGGGCTCGAAGTCCTTCAGTTCATCCTCGGTGGGCTGGATGAACATGTTCTTCACGAAATGAGCCTGCCAGGCCACTTCCATGATGAAGCGGATAGCCATACGGGTGTCCTTGTTGGCGCCGCAGAAAGCATCCACAACAAACAGACGCTTGTTGCACAGCTCCTTCTTGGCGATATCCTTCACGGCAGCCCAGGTGGCTTCGGTCATGGGATGGTTGTCGTTCTTATAAGCATCGCTGGTCCACCACACGGTGTCCTTGGAGTTCTCATCCACCACGATGTACTTATCCTTGGGAGAACGGCCGGTGTAGATACCGGTCATCACGTTCACAGCGCCCAGCTCGGTCAGCTGGCCCTTTTCATAACCTTCCAGTTCGGGCTTCATCTCTTCCTCGAAGAGCTGCTCGTAGGAGGGATTGTAGACGATTTCCGTGGTACCGGTGATGCCATACTTGGTCAAATCGATAGAAGCCATCGGAATCAACCTCTTTCTTTATAATATCGTGGAGCCTTTCGGCGATCCACAGATAACCCAGACTGCAAAGCAATCAAAATTACCTGTTTTTATTCTTCGACACTTCTTCCGTTTTTCCTGCAGTAAAGGATAGAATTTTCAAACTTTTTCAACCTTGGCGGATCATGACGACCGCCTGCGCGCTGATGCCCTTCTGTTCCCCTTCAAAGCCCAGATGCTCGGTCGTGGTCGCCTTCACATTGACCCGGCTGAGGGGGATCTGCAGCTCCCCGGCAATGTTCTCCCGCATGGTCTGGATATAGGGCAACAGCTTGGGCTTCTGCGCCACAATGGTCACGTCAGCATTCACCACGGATGCCTGCTGTTCCTTGAGCAAAGCCGTTACATGCTCCAGGAGCAGCATGGAGCTGATCCCGCGGTACCGTTCGTCCGTATCGGGGAAATGCTTTCCGATATCCCCCAGAGCCACAGCGCCCAACATGGCATCCATCAGCGCGTGAAGGGCCACGTCAGCGTCCGAATGCCCCAAGAGGCCCAGAGTATGCGGGATCTCCACGCCACACAGGATCAGCTTGCGGCCCTCCACCAGCTGATGCACATCATATCCCTGCCCCACCCTGTAGATGGGCTCCGCGGTCTTCAGCCATTGCTCCGCCACGATCATATCCTCCGGTGTTGTCAGTTTGATATTACGCCGGCTTCCCTCTGTCAGCAGTACCTTCTCCCCCAGATGCTCCACGAGAGAGGCATCGTCAGTGCCCAGGAAACCGTCTGTTTCTGCCTTGTGATGGGCCTGCAGCAACAGCGCCTTGCTGAAGCACTGCGGTGTCTGGATCACACGCAGCGTTGCACGGTCGGGTGTCTGCACAGCAAAGGATGCCGCGTCGTTTTGCTTGATGGTATCCACACAGGCAACAGCGGCCACAGCGGCCCCGTGCTGTTCCGCACCTTCCATCGCCCGACTGATGGTTTCAGCATCCACAAGGCATCTGGCACCGTCATGGATGGCCACATGGCTGCAAGCTTCAGGAAGTGCCTCCAGTCCGTGCTTCACCGACTCCTGACGGGTTGCTCCGCCTTCCGCAAAGGACACATAACACAGCAGTCCTGCAGCCTTCAATTGGGCCTCTGCCGCTGCTTTGTCTGCTTCCCGGATGACAACCACAATGCCTTCGCAGAACGGCTGCAGCGCCCTCACAGAGCGGCACAGCATGCTTTCGCCGGCTACCTCCAGCAACACCTTGTTGCGGTCCGCCTTCATCCGGCTGCCGGAGCCTCCACCCAGCACCACACCATACCAGCGCATATCGTTCACTCCCGTTCGGCAGCCACGCCTTCATCCTCGCCCAGGATGCGGTACATTTCCGCAGCTGCGTCCTTGCGGACTGTTTCCGCCACCGTCAGGATCTCATACCGCTCATAACGGTCGCCAAAGCGGATGGTCATCTGGTCACCGGGTTTGACCTCGGTACCCGGCTTGGCCACTTTGCCATTCAGGGTCACCCGGCCACCGGAGCAGGCTTCATTGGCCACAGTGCGCCGCTTGATGATGCGGGATACCTTCAGGTATTTATCCAGTCTCATTGCTCAGTTGCCTCCTGATTGATAGAGAAAACCCGTCCGAAGCAGGCGCTGTCGGACGGGGAGAAAGAACTCAGGCGTTGACCTTGTCCTTCAGGCTCTTGCCGGGCTTGAAGACGGGCATCTTGGAAGCAGCGATCTCCATGGGCTCGTTGGTCTGGGGATTGTGGCCGGTACGGGCGGCGCGCTCCTTCACTTCGAAGGAACCAAAGCCGATAAACTGTACCTTGTCACCCTTCACCAGGGTATCCTCGATCACAGTCAGCACAGACTCCAGGGCCTGCTCCGCGTCCTTGCGGGAGCTGCCATTCTTCTCAGCGATAGCGGCAATGACTTCTGCCTTATTCATAGTGGGTAAATCCTCCTCAATTTTTTTCGCCGTCAGCGCGGCGTTTTGATGCTTTCCACCCGGCTTGGCCGGAGCAGTCAGCTCATTGATTTTTGACACCGTACCAGTATACATGCATTTCGGCCAATGTCAAGTCCTGCAGCGCTTTTCCGTCAGAAATTATCTGCTTTTCCATGGTCCCAAAGCGTTCAATAAAGCGCTCCGTCGTCTGCTCCAGCAGCAGCTCCGGGTCTTGACCTGCGCGTCTGCAGGCATCCGCCAGACGGAACAGCTGTTCACCCAGCCTACGGTCCACATCTTCCGCTTCGGCCCCGTCCGGAAGCGTGAAGCCGACCGTCTCCGCCTTGCGTTGTACCTTGGCGGCACGAGTCAGCGAAGGCAGACCCTTGGTGATCCCACGCAGCACATCGGTTTCCGTTTCCTGGCCGCGGGACCGGCGTTTCTGCTCCTCCCAGCGGTCGTTGACCTCCTGCTCCGTGCTGCACTGTGCGTCACCGAAGATATGCCCATGCCGTTCGATCATCTTTTGGCAGATACCAGACGTCACATCAAGCACAGTAAAATCCCCGTGACTCTGTCCGATGTTGCTATGGAATACCACCTGCAGCAACACATCCCCAAGCTCCTCGGCCAGATGGTCGGGATCCTGCTCATCGATGGCAGCGACCGTTTCCCAGGCTTCCTCGATCAGGCAGGTGCGCAGGCTTTCATGGGTCTGTGCCTTGTCCCAGGGGCATCCATTCTCTCCCCGCAGGATCTCTATGATCTGCAGTAGGTCCTCAAAGCAGTAACGCTTCCGATCCATCAATCCCACGGCAGGCACCAGCACGCTCACCGTATGGTCGTACACCTTCAGGCGATCCATCTACAAAAGAGGCATACGCTTCATCGTCGCCGGCTTTTCTACCGAGGAAGGGAACACAATCACCGTCAGCTCGTCATCATAGAGATCCGTCAGCCAAAGCTTCACGTCCCCGGCCAGCGCCGCGTTGTCGATCTCCGTCACCAGCAGCGGCATGGACGGCTGATATCCTGCTTTTTGAAGGTTCATGGCCGAAATCACCCGAAGGCCCCCCGTCGAGCCGGTCTGGGCCATCGCCAGGGAGGCATCCATCCGTGAAACGCCGGCTTTGATCTCCACCGTGCTATCCTCAGGCCGATCGGCACAAAGCGCTTTCACAGCGTCATCGTTGACAGCATCCGCCACAGCAAACAGCAGCGGACCTTCTCCAGCCTTCTTCCACAGGCCGCGGGCCATGGCACGATGCATCTCATCGAAATCCTCATACCGCTCGTAGAACGCATCCAGCGTTTTGAAAGCGATCCCCTTCTGCCTGAGCCATGCTGCCACCGGGTGCTGATCCGTACGCAGGTACAGAGGCATCCCGGCTTGCAGCAGCTCCGCCGTTTCCAGCGTCAGCAGCTCCGCAGGACCCGGACCCAGGCTCACCACCGTGATCTGCCGTTTCATCCACGTTTCCTCCTGCGCAGCAAGGGCGCCAGATCTTCCTTGCGAATGGCCTTGATCAGCAGCGCTACGCCAAGATAAACCGCCACGCCCACCGCGATCTCCAGCAGCGTCATGAAGCGGTTCCAGGGCAACCAGGTCCGCATGGCCCAGACCACAATGCCCATTGCCGCGGTCGCAGCTGCCGGGCGGATCACCAGCGACAGGGCATCAAACCGCATGTGCAGATACTTCATGCACATCACCAGATTCGGGATCATGGAAGCGGAATAGCAGACGATGGAGGCAATAGGGCCCCCGTGAATGTTGATTTCCGGAATCGCCACCAGCGTATAGTTCAGGAAGATCTTGCAGGCCACGCCGACGCACAGTGTGTACATGGGTATCTTCTGATGTCCGATGCCCTGCAGGATGGCACTGGTGGCCTGCACCACCGTAAAGAGCACTACCGTCAGACTGGACATGGTCAGCAGTTCACCGGCTGCCTGAATCTCAGAGGCCGAAAGAGAGCCCTCATAGAAGAAGCGGATGATGGGCTCTGCCAGCACGCTCATGCCGATGGAGCACGGGAAACCGATCAGGAACGCAAACCGCAGCCCCAGAGTGGCTTGCTTCCGCATGCCCTCTTCATCCTTCACCGCATAGCAGGCGGACAGAGCAGGCACCAGGCTCATGGAAATGGACAACGCCAACGCTGTGGGAATATTGATCAGCCGGATGACCAGGCCGGAGAAGATGCCATACAGGGATTCCGCCTCTGCCTGAGGCAAACCGGCCACCAGCATCCGCTTCACCAGCAGCGCGGAATCCACAAACTGCGCCAGCGGCACAATGCAGGCACCGATGGTGATGGGCACCGCGATCCGCAGCAGCGTTCCGGCCAAAGAGCGGGAAGACATCGTCTCCTCTTCCCCCAGCTGCGGGATGGTATCAAAGGCCGTGCGCTTTTTCAGGTAAAGCAGCATCATATACCCAAGGGCCAGCGCCTCCACCAGAGTGATGCCCAGCAAAGCACCGGTGGCTCCCCAGGCCGCCGCCATATCCGTGCTCTGCTGCAGCCCATACTGATAGCCGAAGTACGCCAGCGGCAGGGAGATCAGCACCTTGCCCACCTGCTCGATCAGCTGGCTGACAGCCGTGGGCACCATGTTCTGCTGCCCCTGCATGAAGCCGCGGAAAGCGGACAATACACAAACCACCAGAATACACGGTGCAATGACCAGGAAGCCGGCGGAGGCGTTGGGCTGTCCCACCAGAGATACAAGCAGGCGATTGGACGCAAGCATCAGCAGCGTGCAGACCGCACCCATGGCCGCCAGCATGTACAGGGCAGTCCTGAAGACCCGCTTGGCCCCATGAGGATTATCCTTGGCCAGACAATGGCTCACCATCCGGCTGACCGCCACCGGCAGACCGGCAGAGGAGATGGTCAGCAGCAGATTATAGGTCGGAAAGACGCCCTGAAAAATGCTCAGTCCCCTGGAGCCGATGATCCAGGTCAGCGGTACCGAAAACAATACGCCGATCAGCTTGCAAAGGATGCCGGTCATACCCAGCACCGTCATGCCGCCGATCATGGATTTTGTCTGCTTTCCCATGCATAGATCCTTTCAGTTTCAATTCAGAAAAGGAGCAGCTCAGTGCTCCTCCGTGGTTTCCTTTGCAATTCCCAGGTCCTGGCGCATCAGTTCCTCGGCCCGGTCCGAAATCTCCTGCAGCGTATGGGAGGCCACCCATTCCGCCGGGATCACATCCACAACGCGGATGGTCACCTTCGTGGAGCGCCAGGGAAAACGCTTATGGATCTCCTGCGTTCCCTGCACCGTCGAGACCACCACCGGTGCCTTGGCACGCAGGGCCATGATGAACACGGCGCTGTGCAGCGGCAGCATGCCCTCGCCCTTATTGCGTGTGCCTTCCGGATAAACCACCACTGAGTTCCGGTTGTTGATGATCTCGTTGGAGGCCTCCAGGAACACACGCCGGGAAGCAGACACACTGCTGCGGTCGATCGCCTGGAACCGCAGCCGATGAATGACCTTCCCAAAGAAAATGATCCTGAAGTTTTCCGGCTTGGAGATGTAGATGGTTTCCGGATCCACGGCATACATCGCCGCGTACAGCATCAGCGGGTCAAAGTTGGATACATGATTGGCCACCATCATATAACGGGAGCCCACCGGGATCTTCTCCAGGCCCTCCACATGCAGCCGTACCCTGCTGTAGGTCTCCAGCATCCGACAAACGAAATAAGCCAGCCAGCGATAATATGCGCTGTCCGTTTCGTACTTCTTATTCATGTCGATAAACAGACAGCTGATTCCCAGGATGAGGAAGAAGATCACCAGTACCACGATCGGGCACAGGATCAGGATGATCAGCGCAAGCAGCCAGGGGCTCATGATCGATTCCTCCAAGACAATATATTCAATGGTCCTGCACCGTAAAATTTGCAGCACCGAAGATCTCCGTCATTTCTTTCTCAAAGCGGCTTTCCGCGTTCTGCGCGGATTCAGTCATGACCGAGCCCGCCTTCACCGCCTCAAAGGTACATTCAATACCCATGGCAGTAGTCAAGGCGGAAGCGATCGTGCTCCGGTTGCTTTCCTTGTTAAGCGCCACGCAGTAGAAGTCCTGTCCCAACGGCGCTTCCCAGCGGAAGAGACTCCCCTCGCAGCCCTGCAGCTTACCCAAGGTCAGCATGGAATAGGGTGCCGGCGCTTCCTTTTTCAGAATGGCCATTGCTTCCTTCCAGGCATCGGCAGCACTGCGTCCGGTGGGCGTCAGCGTCACCTGCTGCGGCGTCTCCTGCTTTTTGGCTTCCGCCTTTGGTTTCGCAGCGGCAGTCTCCGCTTTGGCCTGAATCACCACACCTTGTCGCAACTGCTCCCCCATCTGGGCAACCTTCTGTTCCAACTCCCGGATGCGGTCCTGCAGCGCCTGAACATCCACATCCGCGGAGGACAAACAGGCCTTGAGCATCGCCGTCTCCAGGGCGATCCTCGGAGACGCAGCGTAGCGCAGCTCGGTTTCCACCGCCATCAGATATTCCAGGATCCGCATCAGGCGGGATTCGGTAAAGCCATCCGCCTGACCGAGATACTCGTCCGCGTCCTCTTTCGTCAGATCAAGCAGCCCGGAGAGATCGTTCCCGCAGCATTTGGCCAGCAGCAACGCCCGCACATGCTCACTCAGATCCTTGGCAAACACCGAGGGCTCATGGCCGGTGCGCATCAGTTCATTGACCGCCTGAAGTACGCCCGCAGGGTCCTCATTCTGCAGGCACTCCGTTACATGAAACAGGAATGAGCGATCGCTGGTGCCCAGTACCCGATGCACCAAGGCCTCATCCAGATGGTTCTGATAGCCCAGGCACATATCCAGAATGGACAGCGCGTCACGCATGCCGCCTTCGGCCGCACGGGCGATCATATGCAAGGCGGCCTCGTCGGCTGTGGCCCCCGCCCCGTCCACCGCCTGCTGCAGGCGTCCGACGATCTGCGCCGCCGGGATCCGTCCGAAATCGTAGCGCTGGCAACGTGAAAGGATCGTGGCAGGCAGCTTCTGCGGCTCCGTGGTCGCCAGGATGAACACCGCATGGGCCGGAGGCTCCTCGAGTGTCTTCAGGAGCGCGTTAAATGCAGACACGGACAGCATATGGACTTCGTCGATGATATACACCTTGTAGCGCACATTCTGCGGCGGATACTTCACCGTGTCCCGCAGATCTCGCATTTCCTCCACGCCATTGTTGGAGGCAGCGTCGATCTCCGTCACATCCAGGCTTTCCTCTGCCAGCAGCATACGGCAGGCAGGGCACTCTCCACAAGGATCGCCGTTCTGTGGATGCTCGCAGTTGATGGCCCTGGAGAGGATCTTGGCTGTGGATGTCTTGCCGGTGCCCCGACTGCCGCAGAAAAGGTAGGCATGCGCAATACGACCGTTCATCACCTGATTCCTCAGGGTGGTGATGACAGCCTCCTGCGATACCACCGCCGAAAAGGTCTGCGGCCGCCACTGCCTGTATAATGCCTGATAGGCCATACGCTTACTCCGATTCCTCTGACCGGCTTGCCTGACCCGCTGTGGTGATCAGCCCCGCCAGGTCCGCCAGTCGTTTTGCTCCAATGCCGCTCACCGAGAGCAGATCCTCCGGATAGCGGAAGGAGCCGTAGGTTTCCCGATTTTCAATGATTGCTTTTGCTCTTGCCTCACCGATGCCCGGCAAGGTCATCAGTTCCTCCAGGGTCGCGGTATTGATCGCAATTCCGCACTCTGCCGGAAGGATCTCCTGTGGCTCAGCCGTTTCTCTCCCGGAAGCAGTCCATTGCTGCGCCGGAACAGCGGAGGATCGCAGCTGACTCGCCAGGCTCAATCCAAGCACAGCCAGCCAGGCAAGCGCGATCAGCCCGCAGGCCCAATGCCGGGCCGTCATACCGCCTTGTGGACCTTCTGACCCTCGCGGGTATCCTCCAGCACATAACCGGCAGCCTTGATGGCATCACGGAGCTCATCGCTGCGCTTCCAGTCCTTGGCCTTGCGGGCGGCGGCGCGCTCATCCACCATAGCCTGAATATCGGCCGGCAGAGCATCCTCATCCTTGGTAAGCAGGCCCAGCACATCGCACAGGGCCTTCAGGCTGTCCAGTGCGGCCTGGATGGCCTTTCTGCTGCTGGAGGCATTCAGGGTCACATTGGCGTCCTTCACAAGCTCGAAGATGGCACCGATGGCATCGGCCGTGTTCATGTCATCATCCATGGCTTCGTCAAAGCGCTTTTCCGCATCCTTCAGCCGGCCGATGAATGCCGTCTCTTCTTCACTCAGTTCCTTATCCGCGGCGCCTGCAAGCAGGAACCGCCAGTTGTTCCGGGCGGTATACAGGCGGGTCAGGCTGGCATGAGCCTGGGCGATCTGATCCCGGGAGAAGTTGATAGGGCTGCGATAATGGGCCCCCAGCATAAACATGCGCACTGCTTCCAGATCGTATTCCTTCGCAATATCACGCACCGTGAAGAAGTTGCCCAGGCTCTTGGACATCTTCTGGTTATCGATATTGATGAAGCCGTTGTGCATCCAGTAATTCACATAGGGCTTGCCGGTAGCGCCTTCGCTCTGCGCGATCTCGTTCTCATGGTGCGGGAACAGCAGATCCTTGCCGCCGCAGTGGATGTCAAAGGTCTCGCCCAGATAGGTCATGGACATGGCAGAGCACTCGATGTGCCAGCCGGGACGGCCCATGCCCCAGGGGCTCTCCCAGGCAGGCTCCCCGGGCTTCTGCGCCTTCCACAGGGCAAAGTCAGCAGGGGATTCCTTATCCGTCTCCACATCCAGCCGCTCGCTGGCACCCATCTCGCGTTCCTCCACGCTCTGGCCACTCAGCTTGCCATAACCGGGGAAAGCGCTGACACGGTAATACACATCGCCGGAGGGGGTGGCATAGGCATGGCCATTATCGATCAGCCGCTGCACAAGAGCGATGATCTGAGGGATATGCTCGGTCGCCTTGGGATGCACCGTCGCGGGACGGATGCCCAGCGCCTTGGCGTCCACATAATATTCGGCAATGAAGCGATCCGCCAGCTGCTTTACGGTAATGCCTTCCTTGTTGGCGCGCTTGATCATCTTGTCATCAATATCGGTGAAATTCTGCACAAAGGTCACGTCATAGCCTTCGCGCTCCAGCTGACGGCGCAGCACATCAAAGGTAATGAAAGGACGGGCATTGCCAATATGGAAATAATCATATACGGTCGGGCCGCAGGCATAGATACCCACCTTGCCCTCATGAATCGGCTTGAACTCCTCCTTGCGGCGGGTCATGCTGTTATAAATCTTCATAATGCACACTCCTTACTCTTCTTGTCATCGAAGAACAATGCTATTATACCAAATCCACCGGCTGAAAACAAGACCATCATTCATCCGCTTCATATAATGTCAATCCGGCAAAGTTGCGTTGGACGATCTCAACGATCACCGTATCGGCCCCGCAGGCTGCCGCCTGTTCCGCAATCCCGGTATAGCCTCTGGACAGGACCAGATGCCCCATGCTGTTGGCCAAGTACGGAAACAGCCCGGCTCCGAAGGAATCGCGGATCAGCAGCAGACTATGGTCCGTTGTGTCTGAAGTCGTTTCGATCTTCATGTCGTTCATTGTACGGATCGGCTTGACTGTCCGATAGCTTCGCTCAAGCACAGGCGCAGCATCCGGTTCCACTGTCGACAGTCCCGGCAAACAAAGCACCTGCAGGTCGCCGGCCTCGCCTTCTGTGAAGGTCGTCTCCTCATACAGCGGCGCATCTGTCATGCCGCAGACTTCCATCATCGCACGATACACAGCCAAGGCGCCGCATGCGTTCCAATGCGTATCCCCTGAATAATAGACCTGACCTTCCTGCTTTGCGGACAGCAGGGCGCTATGCGCGTCGATCGCCGGGATCCCGGCCCGACCCAGGCTCTCCTGTATGGATGCGAGTTCACTCTCAGGCAGCAGTACGCAGGTATACGGCAGCTTCTCCGCATAGATGCTGCGTTTGTCCGGCGCAATCAGCACGTAAAGCGTTTGGCCTTGGGCCGCAAGCTCCTGCTGCAGACGGCACAGCTGCTCTATGCTTTGGCTGTTATTGGGTTGTGAGGCGGTCAGCGTTTCGGTATAGTACAGGAAGCCATCCTTTCCCTGTGTCACTTGGTCACTTCCCGAAGAACCGAGCCATTGCAGGACAGTGCCGCGGGCTGTGATCAGCGCCGTACGGAACGGCCAGTGCTCCTCCAGCCACTGCACAGGTTTCGTCGCAGCGTCTGCCGTCTGGGCATCGGCGCGGTAATTCTTCATGTCCGGTTGAAGCGGAAAAAGCAGGACCGGAAGGAGCAGAAGGATCGCCATGCCTGCAAGCCAACACTTTTGACGCATGCCGATGCCTCCTTCAGAAACTCGCATAGAGCGGCAGAGAATATCCGCTGCTCAAGGCGTAACAGTAGCAAATCACCAAAAGCGCCATAATCACAGCTCTGCGTGGAAAATCCTGCGTTGAGATCCGCTGCCATAGCTTCACCAGTGGAGCAGACAACATTGCAACTGCCAGCATGATCAGCCTGTCCGGTGTCAAAAGCAGCAGCGCCTGATGACATTCGGAAAGTGGCTGACTCCACTTTACAAAGCCTGCAAAGCATTGTCCCACCACAGACAGGGACGGCGCCATGAAGATTACAAACGGAAGGGCAATACCCAGCAGGACATAGCACCGCCACAGCCATGGTTTCCATGCCGCAGGCCGCAGCCAACCTTTATGCTCCACGATCACCAACGCGGCATGGCAGAGCCCAAAGGCCAGGTAACATCCGGTAAAACCGTGCCACAATCCACTGATGAGAAACACGATCAGCAGATTCAGGATCGTCCTCCTCTCCCCTTTCCGACTGCCGCCCAAGGGAAAGTAGATCATTTCCATCAGGAAGCGGGACAGGGTGATATGCCAGCGCTTCCAGAAATTCCGCATGGAATCTGCCCGAAAAGGATGATCGAAGTTTTCCTGAAGGGACATGCCCAGCATTTGTGCCATGCCGCAGGCCATGTCCGCATAACCGCTGAAATCAAAATAGATCACCAGCGGCGCAAGGACCAGCGCACCGACGGACAGAAACGGATGCTGACCGCCGTAACAAGCCTCAAGCACCGGGGACAGCTTGTCCGCAATCAGCAGCTTCTTGGAAAGCCCCAGGACAAAGCGCGTCAGTCCGCGTTCAAGGTCCTCCACCGTAATATGAAGGCCGTTCAACGTTTGCACAAAGCATCCTGGACGATCCAGTGGTCCCGCGCTCAGCTTGGGATAAAAAGAGAGATAGGTCAAGGTATCCAGCGGGGTTGCAGGCTTCTGAGAACGCATCGTCTCCACGGCAAGAGCGATTACCTGCAGCGTGACGAAGGACAGACCCACCGGCCAGGACGAGGTATGGAAAAGCTTCATGCCTACCAGCAGCAGCACACTGCCGACAATCAGCAACATATCCCCTTTTTTTCCGAAGCGTGGAAGGAGGCAGGCCAGAAGCATCAGCACTGCCAGGATCCACCAGGTCTGCAGGTCAGACAGCACAATAAACGTCGCACTGAAAAGCAGCAGCCAAAGCTTCCGCAGCAACAGATTTTCGGGGGCCATCTTCTGCAGGAGCAGCAACCCCAGCGGAACCAACGGCAGATACAGGGACAGGAAGACCGGACTTGTAATACTCATCGCGCTCACGCCGCCGTATTCTTCAACAGCATCCAGCTAAGCAATACATCGGTGTCCAGATCAAAGGAGAAGATCAGCATGGGGCCATCCTCCCCCATCTGATAGATCCACTGGTCCCAGTCCTCGAAATAATCCTCACCGTAAAGCGTACGGATCGTTTCCTTATCCATACCCACACAGGCACCGCGCGCCGTCATCAGCTGATCTGTGTATACGATCACAGATTCCGTCACATCGCTGTTGCCCGTGCCGATGGGGTAGCTCCCGATGGCCAGCGCATCGTTGGACCATTCCCGGTCCTTGCCCTGAAACATGCAGCTGTCGGCCTCGGTTTTCGTCATAGCACCGAAGGCAGCCTCCGCCGCTACTACCAGATCCGCCGCTGCGTCGCCCAGTTCAAAAGGCTGGTCGTCGATCACCAACACGAAGTCGTCCGCCGTCAAAGCCTCTGCAGCAAAGCAGCTTACAGGAAGTAAAGCCAGCACAAGCAGCATAGCAAGCAGTCTTTTCATATCATGCACCTCAATCGCTCAGATTAATGGAGGTTTCGGAAATTGTGGCATTCACACCGCCGTTGACCACCACCAGTTTGGTCTGGTACGAGGGACAGTTCAGATAGACCCAGCGGGCAATGGCGATGGGCGAACGCAAACAGCCGCCGGATACCGCATTGCCGGCGCTCTTGGCCAGCCAGGGGATCACCTTATCCACACCGTGAAGGCCGGAGGTCACATAACAGGGCAGACCATGGATATATCGCTTGCTGACATACTCCACCGTGAATGGGGTAAAGGAGTTGGTAAAGCGGTGGCGCCGCTCCTTGTTGCCCAACGTGAAGGTGCCGGAAGGCGTGGGCGTGGTGGACTTGCCAATGGCCACCAGCGCATACACCGCGATCTCCTCCGTACGGTTGCCGTCCTCATCCAACACAAAGGCATACAGATAGCGCGTGTTCTTGTCCAGCACCAGCTCATAGCTGGGGCCATCCTCAGTCAGAGGCAGCTCTGTGGTTTCCTCCGCCAGCAGGTCTTCCGCACCCATGATATACCCCTGAATACCGTTCCATTCCGCCAGAAGCCAACAGCGGTTGGCAGCCTGGATCTTCACCGTCTGCCCCGCCGGCACCGTGCAAAGGTCTTCGCCGCAGCGGCTGTCGGGGAAGCTGCGGATCACCGCTTCCCTGGTCAGCGTTACCTGATAGCCGTCCAGCTCAGCGTCAGAGCCGATGAGGGTCACGCAGGATACAGAAGCCAGCTTGCTCGCGTCCGTTTTGAGATATCCGGTAATACCCCTTGCGGTACACAGGATGAAACCGTCCAGCACTTCGCTGATGAAGAGCGGTTCCCCTTCCGGAAGCTCACAGATCGTTCCATCTGTTCCAATCAGACGCGCGGCTTCCTTCAGCACCGCCGCAGTGCGGTTGACCGCCGTGCCTTCGCTCAGCACAGTCAATGTATCTGCTTTGACGTAAACAAAGCCATAGCCGCTCTCTGTTTTGATCAAGGCATAATCACCCACGCTATAGGAGACGGAGCACACCGTATCCGCCGCCATGGTGAAGGCCACCGTGGTTCCCTTGTCCGAAGGAGTCAGCCATACCGGCGTATCTTCCGTGGCATAAATCAACTTCACCGTGGATTCATTCAGACCAATGCGCTGCACATCGGTAGTTTTCAGATACAGGCCTTCATCCCACAAGTGCCGGAACCCATTGGCTTCAGCATCCGAAAGCAGAACGACAGTCCTGTCCGCGTTTTGCCCAGCCAGGAAGCTGTTGTCCGGACGGGTATAATACAAAGTTCCTTCCGGCACGATCACCGCGCAGAAGCTGCTATTGCCTTTCCCAAAGAAGGTGATGGCATCCGAAGGCACATAGCCGGTGCCGTCCTCCGTTTCCACATAATACCAGCCGTTGGAGGCTACGGCAGAGGTACTGTAAACCGTTCCCTGTTTCAGCGTGCCGGTTGCCTGGCTGCCGTACAGGGGCTGCTGATACAGTGCAGTCTCTGCCTGCACATAGAACTCCTGTGCTTCCACGGCTGCCGTCGTAATGGGCGTCACAGAGCACCCTGTCTTCGGCAGGTAGCCTTCAAGGTCTCCGTATTGCACATAGTAATAGCTGCCATATTCACCGACTACACGAAGCAGCGACCAAGCCGGGATCGTGGTCAGCTTGCCGCCCGCATTCACCGGGAGCATGCGAAGCACCTTATCGCTGACAACGTGCGCCTCGAAGGGAGCCACTGCTGTATACTACGGAACTTCCGCAATGCCCGCGGTACGCACATAACCGATCATTCCATCCACGCTGACCTTGGTCCAGCGGTTGTTCACCTCCGCAGTATCCACGATGGTATTCATGGGAATACTGGCCAGGACTTTGGCGTTTTCATTCGGATCCTGACGGATATACTTGGTTTCCTTCCAGTACCGCTGAATGTAGACTGTGGCCTTGTCCGGCTGAACGTATCCGCTGCCGTTTTCCGTTTCCACGTAATACCAGCCATTGCTGCTTTGAGTCGTCGTGGTCCATTCGGTACCGGCCGCAAGCTCACCGGCGGTCTGTGCGTTCGGCAGCGGCTCCTGATAGAGTGCAGCCGATTCCTCCACCCGGAAGGTCACAGTCTCGATTTGCCCGATCGTATATTCCGCACTGTGGCACAGTGTCTTGCCAATGAACCCCTCATTGCCGTCCGCACTGGCATAATAATAATCCTTGTACTCTCCCAGCACCGTCACATAGCTCCAGGCGGAAACAGGCACGGACTGCGTCGATTTTTCGGTGGGCAGGCGCAGAAGAAGCGTATCCTCTTCCACATAGGCCTGCCACGGATCGCAAGCGGTCGCCACAGGCACTGTCGTCCAGCCGGAAGAGAACACGTAGCCCGTCTGGCCCTCATAGGTGACCTGAGCCCAATTGTTGTTCCATGGCTCCATTTCCACCACAGTATAGGCCGGGATCAGGCACAGCTTCTCCGCTCCATCCGTCGGTTTGGTCCTCAGGCCCTTGCCGTCCTTCCAGAACACCAGCTGACCCTCCGCGCAGGCCATCCCCACGCAGAAGATCATCAGCAACAGCATCACGATTCCCGCAATCCGTTTCAAGTACATCAACCTCATCTTTGTTCACGAATGACTCAGCCCAGGTCCGGTTCATCCTTCAGGGTCAGGCTGTTTCCAACCTTGCCTTCGGTTTCAAATACAATGATGGTGTTTTTCCCTTTCCGCAGCAACGGCGCCGGGAGATACAGCCGCTTTTGCGGTCCGATTTTCCAGAAGCGGCCCAGGTTGAAGCCGTTGACAAAAACGCAGCCCTTGCCGAAGCCTTCAAAGTCCACAAAGGTATCGCAGCACTCGTCTGCCTCAAAGGTCAGCTCATAGAAAGCAGGATCGCCAGCCGTATAGCCGGCATCCCAATCAAGGACGTTCAGCTGGACTTCATCCAATGGCAGCGTGTACATGTCGTAGCCGAAATGGCGGTGACCATTCAGCTGCACGCCGCCGACGATACCCTTGCGCTGGCTCTCAATGCGGCTGCCGTAATTCACACGGCCCATATTCTCCACCAGCAGGTCCATCTGCTTTCCGCAGGCAGGCCGTTCCGGCTGAATGGGTTTCAGCAGCTCCAGATCATAGGCAGTAAACAGCCGCTGCCCGTCCAGGAAGCCATTCACGCGATCGTTGGTACCCTCCAGCCTGATCTCCGTCACACCATCCGGCTCGTTGATCCGCATGCGGTACAGCGTATAGCCGTAGTTCTGATCCAGCTGCTCCATAGACTGCGGATACGCGGAATGGACAGACCTGGCCAGCTTGTCCAGCGTATTCCACAGGGACACCCTGCGTCCAACCTTGACTTCTCCGTAAGCCTTGGTACGGATCTCCGTGCTCAGCGGCACCGGGGTAAAGTCGCGATGGCGTGCAATGATCTCCCGGAAGGCTTCATATTTCTCCGTCGGACGGCCGTCCTCACTCAGCGGCGCGTCGTAATCATAGGAGGTCACATCCGGGGTCAGCTTGTCATAATAGTTAGAGCCATTCATGAAGCCGAAATTGGTGCCGCCATGAAACATGTACAGGTTCACATTGCCTTCGGTCAGCATATCCTCCATGTCGAGCTTGTTCCGCTCATGGTCGGACTTCATGTGGCCGCCATTGCCCCAGTGGTCAAACCATCCGCACCAGAATTCGGCACATACCTTGGGATGGTCCTTGCCCAGGATCTTTTCCATCACCGCAAACTGTTCGTGGCTTCTGGAGCCGAAGTTGCAGGTCGCAAAGACCCCGTCCAGCGTGCCGGAGGAAAGCATCGGCACATTGGGCCCGTCTGAGGTAAACAGCGGCACATCAATACCGCCGTTGATCAGCATATCCCGGAGCGCCGCAAGGTATTCCTTATCATTGCCATAGGAGCCGTACTCGTTTTCGATCTGCACCATGATCACAGGACCGCCATGGGAATCCAGCCAGGGCACCAGCTTCGGCAGCAGCACATCATAGTAAGCCTGCACCGCATCCAGATAGGGCTTGTACATGCAGCGCAGCTTCATGTCCGGCTCCTTCAGCAGCCAGGCAGGCAGACCGCCGAAGTCCCACTCCGCGCAGATGTAGGGAGAAGGACGCAGGATCACCTTGAGCCCAAGCTTCTGCGCCAGCTCCAGGAAATGGCAGATATCATGCATCCCGTCCCACAGGAACTTCCCCCGCACCGGCTCATGGAAGTTCCAGGGGATATAGGTCTCCACGGTATTGCAGCCCATGTTGACCAGCTTTTCCAGGCGATCCTGCCAATACTCCGGGACCACCCGGAAGTAATGGATGGAGCCGGAGATGATCTGATAGGGCGCTCCGTTCAGATAGAACCGATCCTTGATCTCAAACATGGCAAACCCTCCTTTTGAAAGAAGCATCCTCCTTGAGGATGCTTGCTGATTTCACTTCTGCACTTTTTTCACGATCACACCACCGGTCTTCCAGATGCTGTCCGCAGGCACCATGCCGCGCACGCAGCTCAGAGGGTAGATGTTACTGTTCCGGCCAATGACCGTTCCGGGGTTCAGTACGCTGTTGCAGCCGACCTCCACATAGTCGCCCAGCATGGCGCCCATTTTCTTCAGTCCGGTCTCGCAACGTTCCTCCCCATTCTTTACCACCACGGGCAGCTTATCGCTCTTCACATTGGAGGTGATGGAACCGGCGCCCATGTGGCTGTAGTAACCCAGGATACTGTCCCCCACATAATTGTAATGCGGCGTCTGCACGTGATCGAAGAGGATCACGTTCTTCAGCTCCACGGAATTGCCCACGACGCAGTCCTCACCCACCAGGGCGCTGCCGCGAACAAAGGCACAATGCCGTACCTCCGTCCGCGGGCCGATAATGCAGGGAGCTCCCAGGAAAGCGGTGGGCGCAACGGTCGCCGTCCTGTGCACCCACACCTGTGGCGCACGCTCCTCATATTCGTCGGGATCCAGGGATTCCCCCAAACGGAGGATCAAAGCCTTGATGCCGGCCAGCGCTTCCCAGGGATAGGTGAATCCGGCAAGGTACTCCCCTGCCAGGGTATGCTTCAAGTCATAGAGTTCCTGAATCGTAAGCATTTTATTCGACTCCTTACACACTGTGCGGTTCCTTCAGGCCCTTGGCCTCGATCAGGGAGAAAGCGATGTTGATGGCATGGTCGCCCACACGCTCCAGGCCGCTGACCACATCCGAGAAATAAACGCCGGCCTGAGGCGAGCACTTGCCTTCCTTCAGGCGGTGGATATGCTTGCTGGTCAGCTCACGCTCCAGCTCGTCCAGCTTATCCTCCAGCAGCACGATATCCTCCATGTTGGACATATTGCCCGTCACGAACATATCCAGGGATTCATCCAGGATACGGTTGACATAGGTCATCATGTCCTCCAGCTCGGCCGTGCTCTTTTTGCTGAACTTGATCTCGTTCTTGTAGAGCTCGGGGATGATCTCCACAATGCTCACGGCATGGTCACCGATGCGCTCGATATCGCTGACCACATGGAAGTAAGCGGAGATCATGGAAGCATCCGCCAAAGGCAGAGTGTTCTGGTTGATCTTGACCAGATAATTGCTGATCTCGCCCTCCAGATAATCGATATGCTTCTCTGTCTCCTCCACCTTGGCAATGGATTCCTGATCATTGTTCAGCAGGCACTTCATGGACAGATTCAGATTTTCAAAGGCCATGTTCGCCATACGGTTCATTTCCTGCACGGCCAGGTAGATCGCCACTGCGGGATTGGGCAGATGCTTGGCATCAATATACTGCACCGTAAAGGTCTGCGCCGCGTCTTCCGCATCCTCGCCGGGCACCAGCACATAGGTCAACTTAATGATCAGATTCATGAACGGGTAGAACACGATGACCTGGAACACCTTGAAGGTGAAGTGGGCCATAGCGATGTTTGCACCCAGGGTGCCTTCTCCGCTGCCGGAGATCATGCGGATCAGACCGGCGATCGGACCAGAGAACAGCTGCAGCAGCACGAACATCAGGATAGTGCCGAACACATTGAACAGGAGATGGATCAATGCCGCGCGTTTCGCGTTCTTGGAGCCGCTCAGGCCGGCCAGCACAGCAGATGTGCAGGCACCGATGTTGCAACCCAGGATGACATACATGCAGGCTTCCAGCGTCACCAGGCCGCTGGCACCCATCACCACCAGGATGGAGACCGTCACAGACGAGGACTGCACCACTGAGGTGATCACCAGGCCCAGCAGTACACCCAGGAAGGGATTGCTGAAGGCCTGCAGCATATTGATGACTTCGGGCCGTTCACGCAGCTCGCCCATGGCGCTGGACATGGTGCTGATGCCCACAAACAGGATGCCAAAGCCGAGGATCACCTCGCCCAGTTTCTTGATGAAGGGCTTCTTGATGAAGTTCATCATCACAGCACCGGCAAAGACAAAGATGGGCGCCACAGCTGAAAGCTTGAAAGCAACCAGCAGGGCCGTGACCGTGGTACCGATATTGGCGCCGAGGATGATGCCGCAGGCCTCGCTCAGCTTCATCAGACCGCTGTTGACAAAGCTGACCACCATCACCGTCGCCGCGGAGGACGACTGGATCACCGCGGTAAAGAAGAGGCCCACGACCAAACCCAGGAATTTCGTTTTGGTAAAGGCTTTAAGGATACCACGCAGCTTATTGCCGGCGACTTTTTCAATGCCCCGGCTCATCATATTCATACCGGCGATAAACAGACCGAGACCGCCGATCAGGGATACCAGTGTCAGCAGCAATCCAATTCCTCCCTCAGACAGCTGAGCAGCAACACAAAGTGACCTGTATACACTATACCACAGATTCTGTCGGTTCGCAATGAGGGATTTTGTTGCGGACTGTTAAATTATGATGTTTATCGCGCATTCAGAAGCACTTGTGTCAATGCCGGCATATCCGGTCCGGGCTGAAAAAGGGTGGAAGCCGGACGGACTGCCCCTTTCTCAGTCAACGCCGAAGGAATATAGCAGGTGCACAGTCCCAGCGCCGCAGCCGGAAGGATATCATCCCTGGGGCTGTTGCCTACCATCAGGATCTTCTCCGGCGCCACCCTACAATCCTCCAGCATCTTCCCATAAAACAACGACGATGGCTTTTTGGCCCCCGCATCGGAGGAGATGTAGCAATGGTCAAAGCGATCCCAGATGCCCAACGCCCGCAGCTCCGGCTCCGTAAACAGGCGCTGCGCGTTGGAAAACAGCAGCAGCTTATACCCCGCATCATGTAAAGTAGTCAGCATCTCCTTTGTCCCCGGATAAAGCCGGAAATAGGCCGTGGTCGCTGCGCGGAAAACAAGCGCAGTCTCTGCAATCAGCCGGTCATTGGCCTATACTCCGCGTTCCGCGTATAGATGCCTGAAGGTGACCGCAATATCCACCTCACAATCCTCCGGAAAGGGGGATTCCTGCTTCTGCCTTTGGATGCAGGCCGCATATGCTTTCTTCAGCTAGACCGGCTTCCACGCTGCGCCATGCATGCGCATAAAGTTGGCCAGCGTAATCCAGGCCTGCCTTTTCTCTTCATCTGTGTGGATATCTTCCAAGGTCCCGTAATTATCAAACGCGATATATTCCCAGCGCATTTTTTCATTGCTCCTTTGATTGACAGCAGTTGGTTTCTATGCTATCATGCATTCGTTCCGAACCACTATGAACGGGAGATGCCAGTTTTATGTCTGAAAAGCTTTCCGCTTCCCTGAAGCAGTTTCTTGTACCGGGTGAGCCCCGCCGCCGTGTCATCATGACCGTGTGCGGCGTGCTGCTCAGCGGCTTCTGCGTGTCCCTGTGCCGCATGGCCGACTTCGGTGTGGATCCCTTCCAGTGCCTGTGCAGCGGTATCTACATGCACTCCCCCATCGCGCAGGGCACCACCTATACCATCATCAACGCTTTGCTGCTGATCGCGGTGCTGATCTACAACCGCCACTACGTCAGCCTGGGCACGCTGATCAATATGTTCCTGCTGGGCTATGTGGCCGACGGCGGCGAGCAGCTGATGCACTCCATCTTCCCCGTCGTCACGCTGCCAGGCCAGATTGCCTTCCTGGTCATCGCCCTGGTGCTGCTGTGCTTTGCCAGTGCCATGTACATCACCGCCGATTATGGCGTTTCCACCTATGATGCCATCGCCCTGCATTTAAGCGCCAAGAAGCTGGGACCGTACCGCATCATCCGTATCATTACCGATCTGATCTGCGTGGGCATCGGCTTTGCCCTGGGCTATACTCCCGGTGTTGCCACCATCATCACCGCGCTGTGCATGGGTCCCCTGACATCCCTGTTCAGGGAAAAGGTGACCGATGGCATGCGTGCCGGCAAGAAAGCCGCCTGATCCTGCCGTTTGTAAGAAACACCCCGGGTGCAGAAAATTGCATCCGGGGTGTTTTCATGGTTACAGCTTCATGGCAGCAATGCGCCGCATGGCTTCCTCGGTCTTCTCCAGGGTATTGAACGCAGTCAGGCGGAAATAGCTCTAGCCGCTGGGGCCAAAGCCTGCGCCCGGAGTGCCCACCACATGGCAGCGGTCCAGCAGCACATCAAAGAACTCCCAGCTGCCCATGCCTTCCGGTACCTTCAGCCAGATATAAGGAGCATCCTTGCCGCCGAACACCTCGTACCCGGCTGCGGTCAGGCCCTCGCGGATAACACGGGCATTCTCCATATAATACGCAATGATCTTCCTGATCTGCTCCTGGCCTTCAGGAGTATAGACAGCCGCCGCTCCGCGCTGCACAGGATAGCTGACGCCGTTGAATTTGGTGGACATGCGGCGCTTCCACATGGCATTCAGCTCCACCGCATTGTCCTGGGCATCCATGCCCTTGACCTCATGCGGCACCACCGTATAAGCGCAGCGGGTACCGGTAAAGCCGGCCGTCTTGGAGAAGGAATTGCACTCGATGGCGACCTCCCGTGCCCCTTCGATCTCATAGATGGAAAGCGGGATATCCGGCGTCGTCACATAGGCGCGATAGGCTGCATCATAGATGATCAGCGCGCCATTCTGTTTTGCCCAATCCACAAACACCTTCAACTGCGCCTTTGTAAGCACAGTACCGGTCGGGTTGTTCGGGTAGCAGAGATAGATCACGTCCACAGGACGATCCGGCACGGAAGGCACAAAGCCATTCTCACTGTTGCAGGGCAGGTAGACCAGACGGTTCCAGCGGTCATTCACATAGTCGCCTGCACGGCCGGCCATGGCATTGCTGTCCACATACACAGGGTACACGGGGTCCGTCACCGCGATCACCGCGTCCTCAGAGAACAGTTCCTGGATATTGCCCACATCGCACTTGGCGCCGTCCGAGATAAACACCTCATCATAGGCGATATCAATGCCTCTCTTGGCATAATCCCCTTCCCGGATGGCGTTCACCAGAAAGTCATAACCGTAGTCCGGACCGTAGCCGCGGAAACCTTCAGGCGTTCCCATTTCATCCACGGCCTTATGCATCGCCTCCACCACCGCCGGCACCAGCGGTTGCGTCACATCGCCAATACCAAGCCGGATCAGATCGTTCATTTCGGGATGCTCCTGCTGATACACCTTGATGCGTCTGGCGATCTCCGCAAAAAGATAAGAGCCCGGCAACTTCAAGAAGTTGTCATTCACATGCAGCATGTGTTTCTTCCTCCCACAGGTTAATATTTGTTTACCCGGTTATTATAATCTCATTTTGCCGAGCCGTAAACAGAAAACCGCAAAAAAACATCGGAGGACCGAAGCCCTCCGAAAGGTGCTTATGAGTCAACGGACGAATCCACAGGCTGTCCTTTTCATCGTCCCACAGGGACGGACGCCGATCAGGGGCAGGTGCGGCATGCTCTCACTCCTCCCGGATCAGCTTCAGCACGGCGGTGTTCTCATAGGTCATCGGCTCGTCTCCGGCAAAAGCCACCACGCCATGCACCGGGGCGGTCAACTCGGAAAGGATCAGGTGCTCATAGGGATCGAGGATGCGGGCCAGCGGCTGCCCCTTTTCCACCCGCTCGCCGGGGCGCACAAGGCACTTGAGAAAGCCGGAATGATCAGCGCGGACGCTGACAAAATCCGAGGAATGAATGACCTCGGAACGGTAGCCGCCCCGGGCGTGCCAGTTGATCAGCCGCCGCCGGGACATGAAGCTCAGCACGGCGTTTTCCGCCTGCAGGGCGCTCTCCTCATCCACCCGGGCCGTGTTGGTGGTGTACAGGGAGAAGGCGTGGGTGCCCCAGATCTGCCAGTTGTAGTTGAGGGTGGTGGTATCAAAGGGACGGGGCTTCTGCACCACCACATAGGGCAGGCCGAACTCACAGGCCAGGTCGGTGTCCTGATAGCCGGTCTCCATCATGCGGATGTGGGGCACAAAGGCGCCGGGCATATAGAAGGACGCGAACTGGATACCATACTGCCAGCCCTTCACCGCCTCAAAGATACCGGCGGCGATGCGCTGGGTGGTCTCGCCCAGATCATAGCCGGGGAACATGCGGTTGATGTCGGTGTTGTCGGTGCACCAGAAGCGCTTCTTGGTGTTGATGGAATAGGGATTTGCGGAGGGGATCACCAGGATCTGCTTGCCGGGGATCAGGCAGCCGTCTTCCTCCAGCTGCTTCAGACGGGCCACCAGCCGGGAGGCGCAGTACAGCTGCTGGTTTTCGTTGCCCCGCAGGTTGCCCACGATGCACAGGGCCTTTTCGCCCTCGCCGAACCGGTAGCCCATCACCCGGAAATCGTCCCGGTAGAGGGCCTTGATCTCATACAGCACTTCCTTTTTCACAGCGCCTCGCCTCCCTTCGCCCGGAGCTCCTCCATATGTCCCTTGAGGATGCGGGCCATCAGCGAACCCTGATCCACCATGGGATACTCGCGCACGGTGAACAGCCAGCCTTCGCAGGGGGAGATGACCCGGTGCAGTGCCGTACCCCGAAGCGGATCGATGATCAGGCCGATCTCATCGCCGGGCTTCAGCAGCGCGCCATGATTCAGCGTCTTTACAAATACGCCGGAAACGGGCGCGTTGAGGAATTCCACCTCATTCGGATCGGAGGATACAATGGGCCTCCGCGTCGCGCGGACGTCACCCGTCCAGATGCCCTTCTCCCGCATCAGGCTGAAGATGCCGTCTGTCAGCTGCTCGCCGTATTCCCGGGTGATGCGCATGCCCACCCCCATCTCCACCACCAGCGTATCCACGCCCCGGCTGTTCAGGGAATAGGCGAGGGTGGACTCCAGCACCGTGGAGGTGCCGTGGACCCAGACAAAATCCACATTGGCCTTCCTGGCCAGCGGCACCAGGCGGTCAGCTGTCAGCTCATTGATGCGGATCTGCGGGATCTCCGTCAGATAGATGTTGCTGGCATGGATATCCAGCGCCACATCGCTGCCCAGGATATCCGCGATGATCTGTGCGGCCAGGTATTCGTTCATATC